>ERZ724526.1285-NODE-1285-length-13177-cov-3.588401_pt1 | contig 13177 bp, 12 predicted proteins | sample MGYA00376059_ERZ724526 | MGnify/ENA primary metagenome ERZ724526 (study PRJEB28724, sample SAMN07190883) | activated sludge metagenome | isolation source: activated sludge of sewage treatment plant in Hong Hong | place: Hong Kong | collected 2016-03-17 ... | reverse complement strand
ATTTATTATTCCTCCTAATTAACTAAAATATCATATTCTCTAGTTGTACTACTTAGTTCATTAGTTCTACTTGTAGCACTAACTCTATTAATCCTTCCGTATCTATCTATCAATGTTGAGTCATAGAAAACGGATGTATTTGTCAGCAAATTTGCAATTAGAGTCGCATTGACACCAACAAAAATTTGCGGAGTAAATATCTGTGTTGTACTTTCTACTCTTACTGGTTCTATGTTTACGGCACCAGTCGTTATTTCAGGACTGTAAAGGCCACTTGTATTATTTAATAATTGAGTAGAAACAATTTGTGTTAATGACGGTGAAAATACTTGGTTTGTATTTTCAAATGAATCAAACACAACACTTAGTACAACATCTGGCGAAAACATTTGATTTGTATTTTCTAACAAATCTGTTGTTATATTAACTGCGCCAGCACTTACTATAATACCATAAAATGTATTACTACTTTCTAAAATATCTGGAGCAATTGTAATGCCGCCACTACTTACAACTGGACTAAATAAAACTGATGTATTAGTTAATACGTTAGCATCAATGTTCACAGAGCCAACAGTTGTTGTTGGGTCGTAAACAATATTACTATTTGAAAGTAAATTTACATCAACATTTACAACGCCAGTAGATAATGTTGGGTCGTAAACAACAGAATTGGAAGTCAACAATTCTGGAATAATTGTAATTTGTCCACTACTAACAATAGGGCTATAAATTACACTTGTACTTCCTAGTAATTCCATATCAACATTTGTAGAACCAACATTAACTGTTGAGCTATGGAACGTTGAAGAATTATTTACTAAGTCTGTTGTAATAGTAACAACGCCAGGGTTAACAGTAGGAGTAAATACTGAACTTGTATTTGTAAGAACATCAACCGCAATTGTAACCGTACCAACAGATATTGTAGGGTCGTAGAAAACCTGTGAATTGACTAACTCGTTTACAACTATTCCACCGCTTAATGTCGGGCTATAAATAACTGAAGCATTAGTCAATAAATCAGGAATTATATTTGCAGCACCAACACTAATGGATGGCGTATGAATTACACTTGTATTCGTTAATAAATCTGCTGTAATACCAACAACAATTGTTGGTGAATATAATGTATTGCTATTCCCCAAACCATCTGGAGTAATATCAACAACACCAGTAGTCACAGTAGCGTCATATAACGTCGAAGTATTTGTTAATAAATCTGGCGCTATAGACGCTGAGGATGAAAGTGTTGCATCATAAAGTGTATTTGTATTTGTTAATGTACTTGGCGCAACGTCTAATGCAAATATCTCTGTACCAGCATATAATACATTTGGGTAAGCATCGTTCCAATAGATAATGTCAAAAGTGTTTGGATAATTATGATTGAATTGCGACCAACGAGTGTTGACGCTAGAATCATAATTCGTTCCAGTTACAAATTGTGTCCAACTACCCCAACTTGCAGAACCACCATCACCCTCAAAATAGTAAAGATTTTCTCCGTGATTACTTCCGTCAGGAGTACCATGAGCAACTATTCTTACTTTTGAACCAGTCCATCCAAGAGAGGGGTTGTGAGTTGCTTGATTCGTCGGATTATTACCAGACCAAGTAGCGCCGCTATCTGTGCTGTATCTATATCTAATATACTTTTGACTATTAGTTCCAGAATACAAGATATAAGTTGTGTGAAATGTTCCGTCTGGAGTAACGAGCAAACTTGTGCTCTGGTCAATACCAACCAAAACATTATCACCAGCAGCACTAGCCTGGACAGAACTACCCCAAGAGCCATTGTAGAATTTGGAGTATATAATTCCATTCTGACCATCGTTGAACTCGCCCTTTTCCCAAGAAACCAAAATATTACCGCTTCCATCAAAAACAATGTTCGGGTGCCATGCCTTTTGATTTCCAGTATAGGTAACGTCACTGTCTAGTCTTAACGGAGTAGACCAAGAACCACTCACATTATTTGTATAGTAAATTCTTCTGCTGCTTAACGTGCCAGTTCCATTAGTCGATAAGAAAACAATGTGCGCTTTGTCACTTGCGTCAATTGCAATAGAAACTGACTGGTCGCCCTGACCTATATCGTCAAAATCTAGAAGGCTAGAGATTGTTGTTTGAGTTCCCCAAGTATCTGTAGATGTATCAAAAACTGAATATCTTAAATATCTCGCAAGAGAACTCGAAGAGCGTGCAACCCAAGCAATGTGAATATTATCACTTGAATCAATTGCAGCGGCAGAACCAGTTACAGCAGTCGGTTCGTTAGCAGAATCTTTTCTAGTGAATCCGTTTGGAACACCAACACTATTTGATTTGTGTACTCTAATACTTTGGTCAAGTCCATTCGATGTAAAATCTGGATATACATCACAATTTGGAACAATTGTATACAAGTAATTCGATTTCGTTCTTACAAGTTGTTTTGGACTAACGTCGCTATATCCATCGCCAACTTGCACATTCCAATTTGATGTTTCTGTTGGAAGTGTTGGTGGATGGATTATTGTTGTGCTATCAATAAAAGCGGGAGAAATGACTTGTATTAATGATGGTGAATATATTGTACTCGAATTTGTTAAGACGTTAGCACTTACATTTACAGAGCCAGTCGTAATTGTTGGTGTATGAAATGTATTTGTATTTGTTAGTGAATCGGGAACAATCGGTGGAACACCACTCGCAACAACTGGACTGTACAGAGTATTTGAATTTGTTAAAAGTGACGGTAGAACATTAAAAATACCAGGACTTACAGAAGGACTGTAAATAGTGCTTGTATTTGAGAATAAATTGTGTGTTATGTTCTGCGTGCCGCCGCCAGTCGTATAAACAACATTAAGTTTTGCGGCAAGTGAGGTACTATGGTCATAAGCCTCAAATTCTTGCCACTCACTAGCAGAACTTGCATTGTTATCTACAAAGATTGAAATAGCGTTTCCACTTGCCCAACCAGTCCTGTCTATTACTTCCTGTACAGAAGTAGTAACATCCCATGTGTAAGCATTTCCAGCAGTAACAGAAGCAATATTAACAGCAGAACTCTTTGCAGTCGTGCGTGGTCTATTAGTGCTTCTAAAATTTGCTGGACTTGAAGCAAACGCAGAAGAATTGTCTGCATCTTCACAAGCAGCAATCGCAGAAATTGTAGAACCAGTAGAGTATGTACTGTATCCATACAAAGTCAGTGTTGCTGATGAAATTGTAGCGCCTTGTGGAATTGTAACGTTAGTAAATCTAAGACCAGCAGTAGAGGTAGAATTATTATTAACATTACCAACATTTAAAAGATTAGCAGTTAATTGTGGCGAAAGGTCAATATTATCAATACTGCCATCATTGCCAGAAGCATTAACTTGTAAATTAAGAGTTGTCACTTTTACCTCAGAATAAAAAAGCCTCTAGGCCAAACTAGGATAATCCTAGAAAACCTAGAGGCTCAGGCGTTGTTAAAAAGTTAAATTAGTCAACCTTCTCCACAACATTAGCAAACTCAACAAGGTCTGCATCGTAATTGCGAGGAACACCTAAAACCACAACAGCAGATGTGGCGTTAGCAGTACCAGCAATCGCATTAAATTTGACGTATCTCTTCGAGAGAGCCGCAACATCACCAGCATCAACCTCTAGCACAACAACGTCATTATCATTACTAGCCTTAACAAGCTGTGTAGCTTCCTTGCCAGTAATTGTAGCGTATGTGCCGCCAGAAGTAGCAGACGCCTCAGCGTGAAAATCGAGCGTGCCAGAAGCGCCAATCGTACCAGACAGCAAAACTGCCATAACACGACTATACTTCTGCATATCAATCGCACCTGTCAATACACCAGTGGCACCAGCAGTAATTGCTTGAGGCTGGATAACTTCAATGACAGGAAGCTTTTCCCAAACTCTAGACTCGTAATTGGACATTTTTAATTTCTCCTATTTAGTAACGGGCTTAGTCATTCCACTTATTGCCCTTTCTTATATTGCAAATTTTGTGAGAGGCAAGAAGATTATATTTCATATTGCTCCCACCCTTTGACAATGGTTGAATGTGGTCTATATTCAGAGACATTTCATCGTTAGAGCCAAGAGTTGTGTTTATTTCTTCAAAACAAAGTGAACAAAGTCCACCAGTCTTATCTAAAATTTCATCAACAGTAAATTCTTCAGATGTTGTTTCTCTTATTAATGAACGTCTACGCCAAACTCTTTTTAGTGTTTTAGCACGATATACTGGATTGTTGTGAAACATAAAGTCTTGATAGTGTTTAACACAGAACCCCCTAGAATAGTGTGAGTGCGTGCATCCTTCGTGTGAACAAATTTTTGGTTCAATATATGGCAATTCTGCTGTGCCATATTTTTTCACTCGTTGTCTATGCTTATCACACAAACCATTTCTACTAGCCTTATCTTCACAACCATCCACACTACAATTAGAACCATGATAACGCTTAATTACTTCTTTTGTAGCATCACCATATTTTCTAAATTTATCATAGTGCTTCCAACAATATCCCTTAGCGTGAACCTTTCTAGTACAACCATCAACACCACATTCTTCCATATTTAACCTCCAACATTATTATGGTTTTGTGCAAATTGCACTAATATATTATACCATAATAATGTTGGAAGTTGGGAATTTTATTTAGTCAGAAATATTGTACACGAACGGGCTGACAGAATAAGCACTTCCTGGCGAGCTTAAAGTGATCGCAGACTGTAACCACGGCTTTGCATCAAGGCGCTGCTTGAACACCCACGTACCAACATCACGGGTAAAGCCAACGTGCTCACTGTAGCCAATCGACAGACCGGGCTTCTCAAACACAACATACGCAGAAAGGTCAGCCAGCAACACCGAACCAGTAGCACCCAACTGCGGCATGTGTTCAGAAGTAATAACAGGATAGCCATTCAGCATATTGCCAGGGCCACTAGCAAGATTTGCCTGCCACGCAGTAACCGAACTGTTATTCATCGTCATAATATCAGGCCACACCGAAGGGTGAATAATCCACACAGGAGTACCACCGATGCCCTTATAACGAGCGTACATGGTGCCAACATCTTCCCACTTAAAATGACCTGTAGTATTATCGCTAACACCAATAGCAGCGCCAGCATTCAAAATACCCAAAGGCTCACCAACACCAGTACCACGCAGAATATTGCGCTCATTTCTCGCAGCAATCGCAACCTGGAAAAGACCACGCAGCAAGGCTTCGATGGCAAACGGAGAATCCTCAATCAATTCGTTCTCAACTTCCGTATAGCCACCAACCTTATTCAGACGCCAATTAAGCGTGCTGAAAGAAGGCTGTGTTTCAGTGAACGTAGCCCCAGGCTGTGTAAAAGCAGCAGTAACGCCACCGGCAAATGCCGTAGCACCACTACCAGCCGAAGGAGCAAAATACTGGTCAAGAGCAGGATAAGTACCAGACTCACGCATCACAGGCACACGCTGCACACGACTATAAACTTCGTTCTGCATCGCAGCGACCTGAATCAGAGTATTGCCGTATTCCGTGGGAACTAAATAACCGCCAGCCGAACCAGGAGATTCTCCCATGTCCTTGACCGACTTGTACACGGAACGCAGGCGCTTGTCGTCACCACGTCTAATAGCCACGAGAAAGTCACCAAACGATTTAATTTCAGGCTCCTTATCGCCACCCTCAGCAGTAACATAGCCAGCCTTAGCAGCCTTCGTATTCTCCAAAAGCTCCATAATATGAGCAATCGAAGCATTAATATTCTTCAAATTTTCATCCTGTGCAGAAGTTTCCTCCACAGCAGGAACCTTAGTATCTTCCATTTCAATATCTCCTATTTTAATATCAATTTTCTCGACTTTATCTTCAACAACTTCTTCTTGTGCATCAACGGATTTTAGCGTTTCGCTCTCAACCTCGTTCTCCGACGCAGCCTCTAGAAGCATGTCATTAAATTCTTTTACTTCAGCAAGTGATAGTGTTAAAAATTCAGCAGGAGTCTCAGTTAAACTTAATTCAGCCAACTGCCACGACTTAATAACACCACCATCCTTTTCAACAGTTTGTGGAAGAGCACCAGTAGACAAACCAATTCTGCCCATACCAACCAACTGTTTGACCAAACTCAAATATTTATTTGAACGGTCAATGATAATATTAAATAAAACACCAGTGTCATCAATTTGACCGATAGTGGCCTTACCAATAATACCCTTAATTTCTTTCAGGTTGTGCGACCACAAAACAGGAACGTGATTAACACCATCAATAAAGAAGTTAGTTTCTTTAGTAAACTTCTCTCCATCAAGGTCGATAGAATCAAAAATAACACCGTAACCCTGAAGTTCTAAGTCACCACCTTCTTCATAAGATTTAATTGTAACTTGCATTTTTATCATTCTCCATGTTAAAATGTACGTGGCACTTGCCACTTAATATATATTACCATAAAACAATAATTTACTATACGAAAGGAATTTATTATGTTTCAAGATAAAACAGAATATCCATATTTAATTGTTACTTACTTAGATGAAACTTATTTATTAGTTGCAAAGAGGAACATTAAACGCCTCTCTTTTGATATGAACTTCTTAGCAGTAGGATTAGTTACTGACTTAGAAGGTAGCTCTGACAACTTAGCACACAGATTAAATCAATTAATGAAAGATACGCCTAGAGAAGTAAAAGAAACTTGGTTTAGGCGGGGGTACTTCGCAGTTAATCGCTCTGGAATATTCATCAAGTTCAGTGTGAAGCACAAGAAGAAAATAATGCACTTCTTTGAACAGATTCCATTTTTCAAGACAAAGTACTAATAATATTTTTTGCCCACCTATTAAAAATTGGAATAATGTATCTGGGAAGTTCAATTCTCCAATCATCAAGCGTATTCCACCAGGGATTGTGTACTGCCACTTGCTCAGAGCCTTGAACGTATGGCATATACTTTCTTGCATCTTTACCGCTTTTTGGATTCAACACGCCCTTCTGATAAATCAAATACTCCGCAACATTCCTATTCTTTTTGTTTAATCTGCCATTCCACGACTTTTGCAGCGCAAAAGTGCGCTTATACTTTGACTTAGGTCTACGTGGCGCAGAAGAAATATTGCCAGCAGGCCAATTGCCAAGCATCGGATAACTTTTAACGGCAGCAACACCCATTTTACCTGCTTGCTTCATTGGAGCATCAAAGGCCGACATATTTCTCCCGACACTCTCTAAGTATTTAATTACCTTATCAATGTTGCTAGACTTGATGTAAACAACGTCGCCCATAAAATGCCTCGCTAGAACAAACTCTACAATGCCCATTAAAACGCCGTGAAGGGGTCTATTTGGCGTCGTAGAGACTTTTTAGTACCTGGATACCACTTTCAATTTTGAGGGGCCTTAAAACGGCTATAAATCGGTTTTTAGAATCCCAAGTAATCACGCAAGATTCTGCGTCTATCGACAACTAAGGCGTAAAAACATCTACAATGATGGTGGGCGGGGGCAGAAGGAGCAGAATTAATCGGATAAACCATTCCGTGTCTTGGTTTGCAAATATGGCAAACCTTCTCATCACGGCTTGTGACCCATTTAACAGCAACCACAAAGCTCAATGCCCTCGCAACAATTAGAATTCCCATATTAAAAGCAGTAATACTCTCAGTCTCATTAATTAGACTCGCCCTCTCTAAGTCAGCAGCTACAGACTTGTATTGATTAATTAAATACTCAATCGTATAAGTTCCTGCCACAAAAGCAGCAAGTGCAACTTCCAGCCTCTTACGACTAGTTTTTTGAACTAAGCCAAAAGATTCTAAAGCACGCTTGTTTGCCCAAGACTGTAATTCTCCCTTCTGCTCTTCATAGGAGAACCCAGGAATTAACTCGCCAAGTAATCCGGCAGCATGAGAAGCACCCAACAACGTATATGCCAAAATTGCATCAGCCAAAACTTCCTTTAATTGCTCTGCGCTTGTATCGAATTTGTTCAACACTTCCGTTTGAAAGGCGTATCTATCCGCAATATCGACAGGTTCACCAAACAAAAAGAACAACTGTGCTAATAAGGCATCGTTGATTTTCCCCTGATAATCAGACTCCATAGAAACTAAAGATTCTAATTCCTCACCGTCATTGAAACCAAGAACAGAATAACTTGGCATTAGTATTCCTCCACTTCAAATGACTCCACTTCCTTACCCTTCCAGTGTTCATTATAAATTTCCATCTTCAATTCATCAGAAAGCAAGGTAGAATCAAAATCAAAAGGATTAGCGACGAACTTTCTATTTCTGAGCCACTTTCTGTAGATTTTAATTTCTCTGTCAAATTCATCAGAGTCAATAGATTTTAGATTATTATCTTCTTCTGGTCTCTTCTTGCTAGGCTGCTTTCCATCGCCACCCTTTTGCTCATTAATCTTAGAGTTGAGTGTAACAATGCGCTCCTTTTCTTGGAACTGACGTTCACGCTCCTTGTCAACAAAATCATCCAAATCTTCGTAGGTAACACCATCAGGCAATTGAATACCTGCAAGTCTAGCAGAGAGGGAAGCGGGAAGTAGGGCGCTCGTGTATTTGTTAAAAATATCAACTTGAGTAGCACCAAAATCTCTAAAAGCTGGAAGGTGCTCAATATAAAATCTAATTCTCGTACCTTCTGGCGTGAAGATTGACTGGTTTAGTGTCTCTTGAATTGCATTAATTCTTCTTGCAATAGTGTATTTGAGGAAGTTCAATTCCTCCGTGGGGCCAGCCGTATAACTTGCAGAGCTATCTCCAAACAACAAGCTGAAAGGAACACCCATACCCGTTGCAATATCTTTTCTACGGTCACGTAAAACCTCCGTTTTCTCGCTGTCACCAGCACCTTCACCAATTACTTGAGCAGTAACGTCGCCACTTACAACTTCCGTAGTGAAGGCGTTTTTGATACCAGACATCATATCTTGCCAAAAATTGCGAAGTCTTTCACGCTCTCTAGGCGGGACACTTCTATCAACAGAAAGAACGGTTGCTTTAACAGCGCCACGCTTATAAAATTCACTAATAAAGTTTTCGTAGTTAAGAATTACACCGGCACTTGCAGCAGCAGACAAAACTTGTGGGGTATCAGGAACCAACTCGCCAAGAGGATTTGGCGTCATAAAATAAACAACATCATCAACCGTGAACACTTCCTTTTGCCCTGTGTTCAATTGTCTTTCAAAACCAGTAATGCCTTCTGTACTTGAATAAATAGGATTAATGTATGGTGCGGCAAGCCACCTAAAACCAAGATTCTTCTTAGTCAGGCTGCGCTCCTTCAACCAAAATGCCTCAGAAGTCAAGAGTAAGCTTGCCTCAGTCAAATACAGTAAATTCTGCAAAATTGAGAGCCAGCGAAACTTATCATTTGACCAGAAGTTTGAACTGTTAACTAATTCGTCGCCATTCTTTAAGTCGTACACGGTGAACGGGACGCTTGCAACTGCACCAGCACGAATATCAATACAACGATAAATTGTAGCAATTTCTTGCTTGTATTTCTTGCCCTTTTGAATCTCACCAGTTTTGTTGCGACTTTCACCGTACACACTAACATCCTGCCACATATCGTCATTGTTGAATTGCTCAACAGTTAACGTCTTGATTGCTGTAGGAGATAAAATTTTAATATCTTTAGCCATTAAATTCCCCCATGACTCTTTGTAGTCATTTTCATCCAAATTTCAAGAGACTCTTTATTAGTCTCATTTGAGTTACCACCATTAAAGGCATGATATGAATAATGACACTCTCTACATAGTGTTATTCCATTCTCAATATCAAAAGCCAAATCTTCATTAAACTTCAAATTTTTTATATGATGAACGTGAAGTTCTAAATCTGAACCACAACATCTACAACTATAAAAATCTCTTTCTAAAACATCCGCCCTCCATTTTCTATACTGTACTGTTTGTCTAATTTTTTCATACTCAATCTTTTCTTCCTCGCTAATTCCAGTCCAGCCAGGATTGTTTTTACCAGACCACCTTGAAGATTGAATATCAGCTTTGTAACAACCACATGATTTTGCATGATTTCTAATAACATCGGCACAAGAAACACTTACTTCTTTTCCACAAGAACATAGACACCTAAATGTTTGTCTTGGATAATTATTATGAATTACTGGTTCGCCAAGACCAATAATTGTTAGACGATTAAATATCTTGCCAATATAATCTTTATAAGTAGACTCTTTCAAGCATTTCTTGCAAAGATTAGATTTTCTATGTTTTAATCCATACTTGTTGTACTTGAAAATATTTCCGCAATTATCACAAACAACTTCAATTTTATACTTTTGATGCTTTTTCACAAAAACCACCTTTCACTCTCATTTAGAAAGTTCCAAGACCAGTAACACGCATCAACGCCATCATCAGGCGGTCTAGTTGGAAAGCGCAGTAAAGCCTTTTCTAAATCCTCTGTAAATTCATCGTCAACGTGATACATTTTGTTCAACTCATAATCAATTAACATTTGTGATGCTCTTTCCATTTTTGAACCAGTAGAAGCAGATGCCCTCACTAACTCAACACCAGGAATTCTATCTTCATCAAGACCTGATTCTTCAACAATTCTATCCCAAATGTATAAAAAGGTTTCGCCGCCCTGGTTAGATTCAATTCTAACTAAGTGTGCATTATTCTTTACGGCAAAATATAAAGCCTTTCTCATTGAAAGTTCTGGAGTAGCCCTTTTTTCCCACCAGTCCAAAATGTACTTCTTACCCTTATCATCCATACCCATACAACAAATACCATGAGAATCGCTACCCTCTTTATTTGTTACGGCAGGGTCAATGCTAACAACAACAGATACCAGCGGTGGAACGGCACGGCGATTAATTCTGTTGAACTTAATCCCTGCGAACAAGCTTCCCTCGTCAACAATAACATGTTGATACTCACTCTGGAAGGCCGTAATACCAACAGTGTTAATTGTATTTTTTATTTCTGGCAAAGTAAAACCACTCCAAGTTGGCTTGCCAGAAATATCAATTTTCCCATCTTCGTCGTACCACCACTCAAAATCTTCAAGGGCTGGAAATGGGCCAGATAAAATTCTGTCCTTCATAAATGGCGGGTCGCTAGATGCAAGCTTTGCAAAAATTCCAGTGTCGATAATCATGTTTTGTACTGCGAGGACTAATAAGTTTCTACTACCAGAAGGGAGCAAAGAAGTAAAAATTGTATCAATCTTCTTTTGAGTAATTGCTGGCCCATCACCCTTAGCATCACAATCATCTAACAGGATCGTATCGGGTCTCGTATCCATCATTTTACTACCACGTCTTGCCGTATCAAGGCCGGAAGCATCAACAGTAAATCCATTGCCAAAAACCAAACGATTTCTGCGCCACCCACGACTATGACCTTCTTTAGTTAATTTTGGTTTTGCGAAGGTTGGGTAATAAGTACGCATAATTGCTGTCTCAGCCATATCTCTAATTGAAGCTAAGTGCTGGTCAGCTAAGTCTTGAGTTTCAGAAACATATAGCGCATACTTTCGCCTGCCCCTCGCACCCAACATCAAAACGCTAGTTTCGACACAAGTACTCTTACCCATCGAACGAGGCCAAATTGCAACGAAAGGGCTGTAAGTTTTATCTAATTCAACATTCCAAACATAATTAAATAATTCTTCGTGCATCACTCCGAATGGTCTTGTGAAAATTGTGGGGAAGAGAGCAGAAACCCAACTAAGCGGGTCGGCTGGCGCTTTAAGTGCTGATTCTGCTTCTACTTTGTTTTTTATTGCAGAAGTTTTAGCTCTTTTGTATACATCATCTGGAATAATTGTTCTAAGCGTCATTAAATCATCCCCACTGTTCAGCCATAGCATTTGCAATGCCGACAAAAAAAGTATTTCTACGCTTTTTCCTATTGTCCCCACCTAAATCACCATATTGAACAAGATAAACTGGTCTACCAAAATTGGCACCTGGGTTTTTTACATATCTATAAATTTTTGGACTAACTATATTTGTTGGTTTTAATGTAGGCAGCCCTCTAATCCACAAACAAGTGCGCTTGCTTTCTTCTTCTCCAAATTGCCAGGGCTGAATAGTTTGCGTTGGCTTCATCCAATTTCTATTAAGATAACCAACAGGATTTTCTATACAAACTTTTTCAACTTTAGACTTCCACAACTTATCAACAAAACTCATTGCTTCTAGGCGAAGTTGTTTTCTAATTCTTGCTTTCTCTCCATACTTATCTTCGTTAAACCAAGCAATACCAGCATTTGTTAAATAAGTACATGGCGGATGCGCAATCATCATGTCCCAACCATCGTTTATAATATCAAACACATCGCCTTGATAATGTTCTCCAAAATCACTATCACTTGGAACTAAATCGCAACTTATTGCATAGTGACCACTTCTTAAAAAGGCGTCCCTAACAGTTCCACTAAATTCACAGGCAACTAAAATCCTCATAAGTTTCCCCTCATTTCCAGTAACTTCTCGTTAACCTCAACCAAAACTTCCTCACCAAATTCATCAACAATATCGGCGGGAGTAATCTTACCAGCACTAACATATTCTGCAAGAGTAACTCTAAAGTCAACTTCAATTCGCTCCTTTTGGTCAAGCCCAAGCATTTTGCGCTTTTCCTTGCTAATGTCAAGTGCTGTTTCGATGGCTCGTAAGTCGCCGTCCTCCACTTTATTCCAAATCCTTGATAACATGCGCTCAAAGCGTGCATTTTCTATTTGAATCAAATCGTCCGCTGTCTCTTGATAAAGTGAAGGTACTTGTGAAAGAGCAGTTTGCAAGTCAGTTAAAACAGATTTCTCTGAGTATGCCGCAGGCAAACTTGGCCCAAATCTATCTTGCAACAATTTGTAAATTTCTTGGTGCGAATAGCCACCAAGTCTAGCTGCGAAAACAGTTGCAATTCTTTCCTCGTCAGAAAGTAGTGCAATCCCCATTCTCGCATCCTCATACTTCTCTACGCTAGTTTTCTTAGGTCGCCCTAATTGTTTATATGCCATTAATGTATTGTCCTCAAATCTACATATTCTGATACAGAAGGAGATTTTGATAATGCAGCATTAAAACTGCGACGAATATCAAAATCGAGCTTTAATTCGTTATAAAACTCAAAAACAAAATTCTCCATATCTCTAGTATCAACATTCTCA
>ERZ724526.1282-NODE-1282-length-13194-cov-5.313266_pt1 | contig 13194 bp, 16 predicted proteins | sample MGYA00376059_ERZ724526 | MGnify/ENA primary metagenome ERZ724526 (study PRJEB28724, sample SAMN07190883) | activated sludge metagenome | isolation source: activated sludge of sewage treatment plant in Hong Hong | place: Hong Kong | collected 2016-03-17 ... | reverse complement strand
GCCATCGCCTCGGCCGGCGTGTGATGCAGGAAGCGGCCGAAGGCGCGATCGCAGAAACGGCGGTACTGCCGCGTGAACAGGATGAACTCGTGCCAGGCGTCGTCGACGGCCTGCGACGGCATCGCCACCATGTTGCGGCCGGCGTCGTTGCACAGATGGAAGTACTCGCGCAGGCCGGCGAAGACCTGCTCGCGTTGCTCGGGGGTCAGTGCCGGGTGCTTCGCGATCAGGCGACGATCCAGCGTCTTCCGGTAAGGAAAGGCATCGATGAAAGCGGCGCGATCCCTTCGGTGCGCGCGCTGCCAGAGCCGCCAGCCGATGAACAGCGCCAGCAGAAGCAGGGCGAGGCCGATGAACTTCATCGCCGGCTCAGACCGCGACGCAGAGGTACTTGATCTCCAGGTATTCCTCGAGCCCGTATTTCGAGCCCTCGCGCCCGATGCCGGACTGCTTGACGCCGCCGAAGGGCGCCACCTCGTTCGAGATGAGTCCGGTGTTGACGCCGACCATGCCGTACTCCAGCGCCTCGGCGACACGGAAGCAGCGGCCGATGTCGCGCGAGTAGAAGTAGGCGGCGAGGCCGAACTCCGTGGCATTGGCCATTTCGACCGCCTGCGCTTCCGTATCGAAACGGAACAGCGGCGCCACCGGCCCGAAGGTTTCCTCGCGCGCCACGCGCATCGCAGTCGTCACGCCGGCGAGCACGGTCGGTTCGAAGAAGGTGCCGCCGCGCGCATGGCGCCTGCCGCCGGTGAGGATGCGCGCGCCCTTCGCGGTGGCATCGGCGAGGTGTGCCTCGACCTTCTCCAGTCCGGCTGTATCGATCAGCGGTCCCTGCACGACGTCCGGCTCGCTGCCGGGGCCGACCTGCAGCATCGCCACGCGCGCTGCGAGCTTCTGCGCAAAGGCCTCATAAACGCCGGACTGCACCAGAAAGCGGTTGGCGCAGACGCAGGTCTGGCCGGTGTTGCGGTACTTGGCTATGAGCGCCCCCTCGACCGCGGCATCGACATCGGCATCGTCGAAGACGATGAAGGGCGCGTTGCCGCCGAGTTCGAGGGCCAGTTTCTTGATCGTCGGCGCGCTCTGCGCCATCAGCAGGCGGCCGACCTCGGTCGAGCCGGTGAAGGAAAGGTGACGCACGACGGGGCTCGCGGTCATGACGCCGCCGATGGCCACGGGGTCGCCGGTGACGACGTTGAAGACGCCCGGCGGCAATTCGGCGAGGTGGGCCAGTTTGGCCAGTGCGAGCGCGGTCAGCGGCGTCTGTTCGGCCGGCTTGACCACCACGGTGCAGCCGGCGGCGATCGCCGGCGCCACCTTGCGCGTGATCATCGCCAGCGGGAAGTTCCACGGCGTGATCGCGGCGCAGACGCCGATCGGCTGCTTGATCGTGATCAGGCGCTTGTCGCCGACCACGCCGGGAATCGTCTCGCCGTAGGCGCGCTTCGCCTCCTCGGCGAACCATTCGACGAAGGAAGCACCGTAGCCGACCTCACCCTTCGCTTCGGCCAGCGGCTTGCCGCACTCGGCGGTGATCATGCGGGCAAGATCGTCCGCATGCGCGACGATCAGGTCGAACCAGCGGCGCAGGATCGCAGCGCGCTCCTTGGCGGTCTTCGCCCGCCAGGCCGGCAATGCGGATTCAGCCGCGGCGATGGCGCGCGTCGTTTCAGCGGCCCCCATCAGCGGCACCTCGCCCAGGCGTTCGCCATTTGCCGGATCGGTGACGACCAGTGTAGCGCCGCTGTCGGCCGCCTCCCAGCGGCCATCGATGTAGCCATTGGAGCGGAGCAGAATAGGGTTTTCGAGTTGCATGGTGGCGGGCTCCCGGAAAGCGGTCGGCAAAAATCGCAGTTTATACTTGCCGCCATGCAGCGCAGAAGCCTGATCAATCTATTCCCCGTCATCGCAGCCACCCTGCTGCTCGCCGCCTGCGGCAGCGTACCGATGGCGCCGCCGGAGCGCGTGGCCTCCGAGCGCGGGCGCGAGGTCGCCATCTACGCGATGTCCCTGATCGACACCGGTTACCGCTTCGGCGGCAAGAATCCCGAAGCCGGCCTCGATTGCAGCGGAATGGTGGCCTACATCTTCGAACAGGCCGCAGGCCTGCGTGTCAGCGGCAGCGCCGCCGACATCGCGAAACTCGGCAGGCCGGTCGACCGGCGCCGGCTGCTGCCGGGCGATCTGGTCTTCTTCAACACGCTGAACCGGTCGCTTTCGCATGTCGGCATCTACATCGGAGACGGCCGTTTCGTGCACGCCCCGTCCTCGGCCAGCGGCCGGGTACGCATCGACTCCCTGGGCCACAGCTACTTCGCGCCGCGCTACGAAACGGCGCGCAGCTATTTCGATTGAGGATCATGAGCATGGATTTCCACGCCCTCCGCTTCGCCGATGCGCTCGAAGACTATCGCGAGCGCGGTGATGCGCTGCGGCTGTTCGTCAAGATCTACGACATCATCCGGCCGCCACAGGCGCGCCAGGTCGACGAGGCGGTCGCCCGCCATGCGACCCTGCTCAACCTGCTCGAAACCGACGGGGAAAAGCGGGCGCTGCTGCGTCAGGCCTTCACCGATCTGGTCGCCAACCGCCGCCTCGTCGGCTTCCTGACCGACAGCGGTATCCTGCCGCCGACCGGATTCTTCAGCGAGCTGATGCGCATCATCAGCCACCGTCTGCTGCCGGAAATCCCCGATGCGCAGGAATTCCGCGATTGCCTGCAGATGATCCTGCACCGGGACGACGACTGGGTCTGGCTGGCTGAAATTCCCGACGAGAATTCGGCCCGCTACTGGGCGCTGCTGGTGCCCGACGACGAGATCGGGCGTGCGCAGAAGCATCGACTCCTTGACCAGTTCATCGAGGCCCTGCTGGTACTGGCCTACCGCATCAGCGGCGTCGACCTCGACCAGGAATTCCGTCGCCTTGGCGACTCGCTCGCCGGCTACGCGGCCGCCTTTCGCGCCGTCGCCGGCGAAGCCCAGCGTTGCGCCGAAGACTGGCGCAACGCGCTCACCGAAAACCGCAAGCCGGTCGAGGACGAGCGCCACCTGCTGGTGCTGATCGACCAGTGCCAGAAGGTGATCGACAAGGCGCACCGTGCCGCGATGCAGAAGGGCACCAGCCTGTCGCTGACCTTCATGCTGCGCCGAACCGAGCAGAGCCTGCGCCGGCTGGAACTGATGGCCGCGCTGCTTGGCGCCTTCTGGCGCGGGGATGACCGAAGCACGGCTATCGAGTATTGGCGCAAGCTCTTGCGCCACGCGATCCGTTCGGAAAACCGGCGCAACAGCATCACCCAGCACGTCTCGCGCGGCATGAGCCTGCTCGCACTGCGCGTCACCGACAATGCGGCCAAGTCGGGCGAGCACTACATCACGGAAACGCGCAGCGCCTATTTCGGCATGTGGCGCTCGGCCATGGGGGCCGGGGTGATCATTGCCGTCCTAGCGCTGCTCAAGATATTCGCCTCCAAGCTCGACCTGGCGCCGGTCGGCTACGCCTTTTTCTACAGCATGATCTACGGCCTCGGCTTCGCGCTGATCTACATGCTGCACCTGACCATCGCCACCAAGCAGCCGGCGATGACGGCGCAGACCATCGCCGGCTACCTCGGGGAGGCCGAGAGCGGACGCCCGCAGGACCTGGAAAAGCTGGTGGACCTGATCGCCGCCGTCACGCGCAGCCAGATCGCGGCCATCATCGGCAACGTCGCCATTGCGCTGCCGACGGCGCTGGGCATCGCCGTCCTGTGGAGCTACCTCGCCGGCCATCCGATGATCGACGCCGGCAAGGGCGCCCACCTGATCGACGATCTCGACCCGCTCGGCTGGGCGCTGCCACACGCCGCCGTCGCCGGCGTCTTCCTGTTCTTCTCGGGCATCATCTCGGGCTACTTCGACAATCTGGCGAGCTATGCCCGCATCGGCGAGCGCGTCGCCCGCCTGCGCTGGCTACAGCTGCTGACCGGCCGGGGTGGCGCCGAACGCATCGGCCGCTATCTCGACGACAACCTTGGCGGCATTTCCGGAAACTTCCTGTTCGGCTGCATGCTCGGCACCGCCGGTACCGTCGGCATGATCCTCGGCCTGCCGATCGACATTCGCCACATCGCCTTCGCCTCTGCCAACCTCGGTTACGCCTTCGCCGGCTTCGATTTCCAGCTGCCGCTGCGTACGCTGCTGTGGGCAGGCATGGGCGTGCTGCTGATCGGCTTCGTCAACCTCTCGGTCAGCTTCGTGCTGGCACTCTGGATGGCACTGCGCGCACGCGACATCAGCTTCACACAGAAGGCCGCGCTGCTGCGCACGTTATGGCAGCGCCTCAAGCGTGACCCGAGGAGCTTCGTCGCCGCACCGGCCGCGTCGCAGGAAGGTTCAGCCGGCGCGTAGGGCGTTCACGATTTCCCACCCCTCGAAGGCCAGCACGCACACCCAGATCAGGATGCAGACGCCCACTGCTGCGGCAGCGATGTCCTTGATCACCTTGATCCGCTCGTCGTGACGCTGTTCGACAAAATCGCATAGCGCCTCGATCGCACTGTTGAACATCTCGGCCACCAGCACCATGCCGGTCGCAAGCACGATCAGGACGACATCGACCCAGGCCCGCAGGAAGAAGGCGACAACGACGAGCACCGCCGACAGCACCAGCTTGTAGGCGACGCTGAAATCGTAGATCACCGCATAGCGCAGCCCCGACAGCACGGTCCCGATCTTGCGCAGCGGGTGATAGCCCGGCTCTCCGGTATCGAGGAACTTGTTTCTCATGCACGCTCCGGCGCATGGCCGCATAGCACATGGTTGACGCAGACCACACAAAGGATGCCGAGTGCCCAGCCGGCCAGTACGTCGCTCGGCCAATGCACCTGCAGGTAGAGCCGTGAAACTCCGACGACGAGTGCCCACACCACGAGCAGGAAAAGCAGGGACGCCCGTCGCAGCGACGGCACAGCCAGTACGAGCGCTGCAGCACACGCGGCCGCCTGTGCCGAGTGGGCGCTGGGAAACGAAAGATCCGCGGGCATCGTGACGAGCACCTCATGCAAGTCGGGGCGCGCACGTGCCACGCTCAGCTTGAGCAAGTGACTCGCGACTGCGGCGGCCAGGATCGACAGGGGAACGAGCGCCTGTTGCCTGAAGACGCCAATCAGGAGCGAAAGAGGGAGCAGCAGCCAGAGCGACCCCGTCCACGTGATGGCACTGAACAGCAGATCGCCGACCGCGCTGCGCCAGGTGGAAAGGAAGCCGAGCAGCCAAACGTCAAAGGCGACGATCACAGCTTGGCAACGTCGCGGTAGGACTGCACCCGTGGGTCGATCCCGCCGCGCGCTTCGGTAAATGTCGGGCTCTGTGCGGCATCGCGTGCTCGTCCGGAGGCTGCCGCCAGGGCCGCGTCGCTGAAGTTCACGCGGGCGGACTCCTGAATTTCCGGCACATCGACGCGTTCGTCGCGCGGCACGCGGTCTGCGCGCGGGACAAACTCGCGCAGCAGGATGCTTCTTGACGCGGACAGCAGCGGATTGACGGATGAGTTGCTCGGGATCATCTGGAGAATTTCTCCGGTCTCAGAACCTCGACATCACTGACGAACATCACCATCGCATAGTGGGCGTAATAGCGTTGCTCGAAGGATTGGACGATGGCGGTAGCAATTCGTTCATCGCACAGCACTTCGACCCGGATATTGGCGCCGGAGCTCCATGACGCATCGCGCACGCCGCGGGTGCCGCGCCCACGTGCGTCGGTGATCGTGTAGCCCTTGGCTTCAAGCCTTTCAAGATCGCTGACGATATCGTTCTCAAGGGCCGCCTCGCAGACGACCGTCACCAACTTGCACCCGGAACGATGCGTCACTTCGCCATCACCCGACGAATGCGCGCTCATGCGAAAAGAATTCATCTGACACCTCCGTCGATCATCGTTGCCAGCCAGTGGTAGGTCGGGATACCGAGCAACAGGTTGAAGGGAAAGGTGATACCCAGTGCAGCGCCGATCGACAGCGCCGGATTGGCCTCCGGTACGGCAATGCGCATCGCGGCGGGCGCGGCAATGTAGGAGGCGCTGGCGTAGAGCGTCGCCAGCAGGGCAGTCCCGGCGACGGAGAGCCCCAGCCACTCGCCGGTGACGATGCCGAGCAGCCCCGAGACCAGGGGCATGAGCAGGGCAAAGCCGACGAGGAAGGCGCCAGCACGGCGCAGATCCGCCAGGCGACCTGCAACCACGAGCCCCATTTCGAGCAGGAAGAAGGCCAGGAAGCCCTTGAAGAGATCGAAGAACAGGCGATCGAGCGGCGCTATCCCCTGCGGGCCGGCCATCCAGCCGATGAGCAGCCCGCCGACGAGAAGCAGGATGCTCTTTCCGGAAAGCACTTCATGCAGAACGCGTCCCCATGGCGTGCCATTCCCCGCGCCACGGGCAAGCAGAACGCCAATCACCAGCGCCGGAAATTCGAGCAGGACCAGAAACGCCACCATGTAGCCCTCGGCAGATTCGCCGCGCGCCGCAAGATACGTGGCCGCAACGGCGAAGGTGACGACGCTGACCGATCCATAGTGGGCGGCAATGGCGGCGGAATCACTGCGCGGAAAATGGCCGATGCGGTGCAACACGCCAAACGCTGCCAGCGGGATGATCGCGGCAACACCGACGACGACGGCCGCCTGCAAGGCAAGCTCGGCGACGGGATGCTTCGCAAGCTCGACGCCGCCCTTGAGGCCGATTGCCAGCAGCAGGAAGATCGACAGCGACTCGTAGAGAACGCCGGGGATCTTCAGGTCCGAGCGCAGAATGCCGGCCGAAAGTCCGAGCAGGAAGAAGAAGATGACGGGATCGAGTGGCATCGGCAAGCGGTCTCTGGATCTCAGTGCGGCTGCGAGTCGCCACGCACGCGACGCACCTGCGGCGGCCAGCGCCGCCCCGGCTTGGCCAGGATGCGATAGGAATCGAACGGATCGATGTTCCAGCAATCGGCCGCGACGGAGAGCAGGACGGCTTCGCCACCCGCCAGCTCGCCATCGGCATGCACGATGTCGAGGACGCCGCGCAGGAGGCTGCGCTGAAGAGCAGGGTCGCCGATGTCGCCGAGGAGCTTGCGCAGCACGTCGCGCCCGACCACGAGGTAGCCGGAATTCGCCACGCCGCCCGCCAGAAGATCCGAGCACAGCTCGTGGATCACCGCATCGAGGGCGGCCTCGGTGATACCGAGGCGTTGCAGGGTTCCCCGGCGCGACAGCGAGGACAGCTCGGACAGCTGGATGGTGCCATCGGCCAGCAGGGCGAGCGCCAGGATGCGTGCCGCGGCCTGCGGGCTGTCCATCGGATAGCTTCTGAAAGAAAGATCGCGATCATTTCCGGCCGGATCGGAAGATTGCCCGCGTACGGTGACGGGGGGCTGCGGCTTGCGTGTTCCCATGACGAACTCCTCTTGAATGAACAGGCGACCCGGGTTCAGGCCAGCCAGGCGACAGCGAATATGCCAAGCATCGTGAAGGCGATGCCGATCTTGGTCACGATCGCAAGAATGAAACCGAGTCCCGCTGCGAACCCCGCACGGGCGGCCTGCATGCGATCACGGCGGGCCAGCAGCTCTCCGGCAATGGCGCCGATGATCGGCCCGAGGATGACACCAACGATCCCGGACGCAATGCCGAGAACGGCGCCCACGGCTGCGCCGACAACCGCCAGTCCGCTGGCACCGGCGCGGCGGACACCGAAGGCAGCCGCCGCGTAATCGACCAGCCAGGAAATGATCGCCATCGCCCCCAGGACAGCCACCGTCGTGACGCTGACCCGGGAAAAATCATCGAGCCAGGCGATGATCCAGAGCCCGCCGAAGATGAGCGGCATGCCCGGCAGCAGCGGCAGGACAATGCCGGCAAGGCCGAGCAGCACGGCGACGATGGCAGCAGACAGCAGCAGGGTTTCCATCAGGACACCTTTCCTTTCTCTATCAGCAATGACCGGGTCTCAGCCAGCAGTGAGCGAAGCTCCGCGATTTCGTGGTGCAGACGTGCGGCTTCATCTGTCGCGCCATGATTCGGGGCTGCCGGGTGTTCGTGCTGGATGGCGTTGACGATGACCGCGATGAACAGATTGAGCAGGGTGAATGTCGAGGCGAGGATGAAGATCAGGAAGAAGATCCACGCGGCGGGATAGATCTCCATGACCGGCCGGACGATACCCATCGCCCAGCTCTCCAGTGTCATCACCTGGAAAAGCGTGAAGGCGCTCGCTCCGAGGCTGCCGAACCACTGCGGGTAGTCCGCGGCAAAGAGCTTGGTGGCGATGACGGCGGCAACATAGAAGATGAGCCCGATGATCGCCGCGACCGAGCCGAGGCCGGGCAGCGCGGCGAGCAATCCGCCGACGACACGCTTCATGCTCGGGACCAGGGTGATCAGCCGAAGGACGCGCAGGACACGCAGCGCCCGGAGCACCGCCAGGGGACCCGAGGCCGGAATGAGCGCAATCGCCACGACGATGAAGTCGAAGACGCTCCAGGGATCCCTGAAGAACGCAAGGCGATGGGCCACCAGGCGCAGGGCGATCTCGACAACGAAGATGACGAGAATCGTGCGGTCGATCGCGATCAGCCACGGCCCCCATGCGGCCATGATCGAACGGCTGGTTTCAAGGCCGAGAACGACTGCGTTGATCAGGATCAGTGCGATCAGGATCCGCTGCAGGCCAGGCTGTTCGAGCCAGTCGGCAAGGCGCTGGTGCGAGGGTGCGGCAAGTTCATGAGCCGATGCCATCATGCCTCCCGTTCAGCTCGTCTCGTCCGTGCGCAACGCGGCATCCACCCGTTCCCGTGCATCCTTCTTCAGAGACAGCAGGATCGAGGCAGCGATGATCGAGGCAACGACGCAGAGCGAGAACAGCACCGGAATCTTGTAGAGGTCGATCAGCAGCATCTTGGCGCCGATGAACATCAGCACCAGCGCGAGGCCGTACTTGAGCAGCGAGAAGCGGTCAGCCATGTCGGCAAGCAGGAAATACATCGCACGCAGGCCGAGGATGGCGAAGATGTTCGAAGTCAGCACGATGAAGGGATCGGTGGTGATCGCGAAGATGGCGGGAATCGAGTCGACCGCGAAGATCAGATCCGTGATTTCGACCAGCACGAGCACGAGAAACAGCGGCGTCGCATAGCGAACGACCCGGCCGACCTCGTTTCTCGAGATGAAGAAGCGTTCGCCGTGCAGTTCGTCCGTGACCTTCATGTGGCCGCGGATCCAGCGGATGACCGGGTTGTTCGCGAGATCCGGCTTCTCGTCGGCGAACCACCACATCTTGACGCCGGTCACCAGCAGGAAGGCGCCGAAGACATAGAGCAGCCAATGGAACTGCGCGATGAGCCAGACCCCGGCGAAAATCATGACAGTACGCATGACTATCGCGCCGAGAACACCAAGGACGAGGACACGTTTCTGGAGTTCGAGCGGAATGGCGAAGAAACTGAAGAGCATCAGCCAGACGAACACGTTGTCTACGGCCAGCGATTTCTCGATCAGGTAGCCGGTCACGAACTCCAGCGTCTTGGCATTGGCGACCTCACGCCCCGCTGCACCGTCCAGGTACCACCAGAGCGCACCGGCGAAGAGCAGGGAAACGCCGACCCAGATGCCTGACCAGGTGGCCGCCTCACGCAGCGACACGCGATGCTGCTTGCCGCCACCGACCACCAGCAGGTCGATGGCGAGCATGACCAGGACGATGGCAAAGAAGCTCGCCCACATCCACCAGGTACCGATTGTTTCCATGACCTGCTCTCCTCCGGGGAATCAATTCCTAGCGGCGTTCAGCAAAGACCGACGGCAGGGGCGCGCGGGGAAACGCTCACGTTGCCCGCCGGCATCGTCGCGACCGTCCCCTGCGGCAGCGCGTGGATGCCGAAGGCGCTGAAGGCATCGATACCCCAGCAATCGGCGGCGCAGGCGATCAGGGCGGCCTCGCCGCCGGAAAGCTCGCCATCGGCACTGACGATGGCAAGGACGGTATCGAGCAGGCGCTTGCGCAGTTCCGGATGATGCAGTTCGGCAAGCATGTCGCGCAGCGCTTCACGGCCGATTTCAAGGTGTCCTGCGGACGCGCGGTGCGAGAACAGCATCAGGTCTTCGCACAGCGCGTGAATGACCGCATCGAAATCACTCTCGCTGAGACCAAGGCGGTCGAGCGTGCGACGGTTGCTCAGCGTGGCCAGCTCGGAGGGATCGATGGCGCCGTCCGCGAGAAGCGCGAGGGCGATGACGCGAGCAGCGGCTTTCGGGCTGTCAGAGGGGTAGTGGCGCATGTCGTTTCTCCTGTCGTTAATGCCGGTGGTTTCCGGTATCTGTCGGGTTGACGGCGCCAAATATCGCAAGACTTTCGAATTATCTCCAATTAAACTTAATCAAACTTCCCATTAGCTATCATTTATATGCCACGTCGCCGTATCACCTTCCGCCAGCTCGAAACCTTTGCCGCCGTTGCGCGTCTTGGCAGCTTCACGAAGGCGGCGGAATCGCTTCATCTGACACAGCCGGCCGTCTCGCTGCAGATCCGCCAGGTGGTCGATGTCATCGGACTGCCGCTGTTCGAGCAGAATGGCCGCGAGATTGCCTTGACGGCCGCGGGTGATGAACTGCTGAGTGCAGTACGCAGCCTGGACGACATCTGGAACCGGCTGGAATCCAACCTCGATGCACTCAAGGGCCTCAAGCGCGGAAGACTGCGCGTCGCGCTGGTGACGACGGCGAAATACTTCCTGCCGCGGATGCTGGGAACGTTCTGCCAGCGATATCCGGACATCGCCATCGAGCTCGAGATCGGCAACCGTGAGCACATCGTGAGGCGCCTGCGTGACAACTGCGACGATCTGTACGTGATGTCCTATCCGCCGGAAGACATCGACATCGTCTCAACGCCGTTCCTCGACAACGAGCACGTCGTGATCGCGCCAGCGGGTCATTGGGCCTCCGGCAAGCGCGTGAAACTCGCCGACCTTTGCGGCGAGCCGTTCCTGCTGCGGGAAGCGGGATCCGGATCCCGCCATGCGATCGACCGTTACCTGGAAACGAACGGACGGGAACTGAATGTCCGTTTTTCACTCGCCAGCAACGAGGTTATCCGCGAACTGGTCATCAGTGGCATGGGGCTCGCCGTCCTCTCGCGCCACTCCCTGGGCGACTCGGTGGAGCGCGGTGAGATCGTCATCCTGAAGGTGAAGGATTTTCCGCTGCGGCAACCGTGGAGCATCGTGCGCCTGCGCAGCAAGGTGCTGTCACTGCCGGCCCAGGCATTCATGGATGCCCTGCTGCGTACCGGGATCCGCTAGTCGCAGAAGGCGACGACGATTCGACGCCGTCAAGAATCGTCACACGATTGGTTGAACTCCGGGTGCGTGTGCCACTCAGATCGCGAAAGGGGATCGAGTGTTCGTAGACGACCAAGGAGCTCACCATGCAATCGCACGCGTCATCAATGTCGACATCCCCGGCTGGTGCGCGGTCCCCGATCGTTGTCGCGACCGACCTGTCGGAGGCTGCCAGCATTGCCGTCGAGGGCGCCGCGCGACTGACGCGCCGGCAGAACGCCGACCTGCATGTCCTGCACGTTTTCGATGATGGCATCTGGGCGACCCTGAAGAATCTGTACGACACGCAGCACTGGTCGGGAGAAGACCCCGTTCTGGGCACCCGTCGTCGCCTCTCCGAACTGGCGGCGGATATCGCGCATCGCCATGGCATCCGTGTGCTGGCGGAATCGGAAGCAGGCGATCCGGCAGAGGCGATCGTCCGCTTCGCGAGCCAGCGCGGCGCTCGCCTGGTGGTCATCGGCAAGGACGGCGACGACTGGCTGAGCGATACGCTGTTCGGCGAGACGGCGCTTGAACTGCTGCAGACAACCGACGTGCCGGTGATGATCGTCCGCCGTGGGCAGGCCCAGCCCGCACGCCGGGTACTTGTGGCCGTCGATTTCTCGGCGTGCTCGCACCGGGCGGCCAGGCTCGCCTGCGAACTGTTTCACGAGGCCGAGATCACACTCTTGAACGCCTACTCGGTGAGGCATGAGGGCAGGATGCGCATTGGTGGCGCCAGCGATGACGACATCGCTGCCTACCTTCTCTCCGAGCAGGTGCGTGCCGAAGCAGCGATGCGCCGGTTGTCGTCCGCACTCGACAATGAGAAATGTTGCCGAACGGTCACGGTCAATCGCAGTGCCGCTTCCGCAATCCTGGACGAGGCCGCCACCGGATTCGATGTGCTCGTCGTCGGCAAGACCGGTGAGGGATCCCGGGAGCATCGGCTGGGAGACGTAGCGACGCACATCACCTATCACACCGACTGTGACGTCCTCCTCGTTCCCTGAAGACCCGCAGTTCGCACGAGTCACTTGCCCGGAACGCGGAACTTCGGGCAAGCGCCTCCGGTCGTAGCGTATGAACAAAACAAGAGAATGCAGCCACCCCCAACCCCGAGGAGCATGCCATGCCAAGTCGTCCGATCATCAAGGTCATCCAGAATCGCGATTTCGTCATCACCTCCACCGGCACCAGCGTTCGCAAGGCGGCCGAGTTGATGAGCAGGCAGAACCAGGGGGCGCTCGTCGCCGTAGACGCCGATGGCCGTCTCGCAGGCATCTGTACGGAGCGCGATCTCTCCTGCAAGGTACTCGCAGCGGGACTTTCGGCTGAACAGACGACCGTCGGGGAAATCATGACACCCGACCCGGTCAGCGTCGGACCTGACAAGCCCTTTGGCCACGCACTGCACCTGATGTTCGAAGGAGGCTTCCGGCACATGCCGGTCGTCGACCGGCACCACCGGCCGATTGGCATCGTCTCGGCGCGCGACGCGCTCGGGCTCGAGATTCTGCATTTTCGCAGCGAACTGCAATTGCGCGAGGACATCGCGGAAATCCTTTGATCACGCAGTCCCGACGGGGGCGCCCGGTGGCGCCCCCGTCGTGTTTCCGATTCCTCGCACCGCCGCGACAAAACTGCTGTCGACAGGTAAATTCTTCTTCCCGCCTGTCGCTCGAATGCAATGACCCTCTCCGCTCCCATCAGCTCCATCCGCTTCGACCATCACTTCGCCCGCCACCTGCCCGGCGAGGAGGGGCCGCCGCTCGTGCAACGCCAGGTACACAGCGCCTGCTGGTCGTATGTGCCGCCGACACCGGTGGCCGAGCCGCGGCTGCTAGCGTGGTC
>ERZ724526.1279-NODE-1279-length-13201-cov-3.167579_pt1 | contig 13201 bp, 7 predicted proteins | sample MGYA00376059_ERZ724526 | MGnify/ENA primary metagenome ERZ724526 (study PRJEB28724, sample SAMN07190883) | activated sludge metagenome | isolation source: activated sludge of sewage treatment plant in Hong Hong | place: Hong Kong | collected 2016-03-17 ... | reverse complement strand
TACATTTTTATGCAATGTGTCTGCTAATGCACAAACATTTACAGCCAGAAATGCAACTGATACCAGTGTTTGCATAGGTTCAACTGGCACTATTTATGATGTCAATGCTGCTGGGCCATGGATCTTCAGTCTTTCCGGAGGAGGTCAGATCACAGCAACGACCTCAACCTCCGTATTCATTGACTGGGGGAATGTCAGTGGGATATATACTATTACTGCAGTTAATGGAGGTACTATATTGACCAGAGCTGTGACAGTAGAGGGAAATGCCTCATTGGCATGTGATGATCTCATACATTTGTCACTTGATGGTAATTGCCGCGCTGTGATTACTGCAGGCATAGTACTTGAAGGATCAAATTATCCGGAAGATTCATATACTGTTGTTGTTTATGATGAAACCAATCACGTGATACCTGGTGGTGCCATTAACGGATCATACCTGGGGAAGAAACTAAAGGTACAGGTTACGCATCTTTGCAGTAATATTACCTGTTGGGGTTATGTCCTGATTGAAGATAAATATATTCCGAATTTGGTTTGCAGGGTCGATACGCCAAGACTCAGCTGTACTGCTGATGTTAGACCTGAAGCAGTTGGATTTCCATTACCGCCAGGTGCAACATGGACTGCGGTTGCAGGGAAAGAAGGTTGTTATACCGTAAAGAATTTTGATCTATGCTGTGATGTAGAGTTGTGCTATTATGATGTGTATACTAAAAATGGATGCAATGTTGTACCTTATGCCAAGTATAATAGATACTGGACTGCCAAGGATTGCAAAGGCAACTCGACCAGTTGTTCTGAGGTTTTTTATGTAAACCAGGGTATACTGGATAATGTAGTCTGTCCTCCAAGTTATGATGGTTTGGCAAGGCCTTTCCTGGAGTGCGATAGTCTAAAATATCCAACCGGCCCATATCCGGCGGGTTGGAACGCATTACCTGATGGAAATCCTTCTCCATACGATTATGTAAATGAAAAAGGTCAGGTTATTTGGAAGGGTACCGGATTCCCAACCGGTGTTAATTGCGACCACTTTGCTGTGACGTATAAAGATCTCAAGATTCCGGTTTGTGGAAATTCATTTAAAGTATTCCGTAACTGGAAAATCTTTGATTGGTGTACCGGAAGAATAATTGAATGCAACCAATTAATCAAGGTCGCTGATAACAAAAAGCCAGTGATTTCCTGTCGTGGCAATTATATGGTTTTTCCAACAGATTATTATTCATGTACTGGCACAGCGATTGTTTCAGGACCTGAATTCATTGCTGATTGTTCAACTTACAAATTAGAAGTTTCATACAAAAAAGCAACTCCTAACGGAAACCCCGAAGAAGGGGACTTCAGAACAAGCGGGATAAATTATCTGCCAGATGGTAGGGTAAGCATACCTGGTCTTTTGCAGGATACATCCTGGGTTCGTTATACCGTAATTGATGCTTGCGGTAACTCAACCAACTGTACAGTTGAAGTAATTATTGAAGATAACCTGAAACCCGTTGCTGTTTGTGATGAGACGACGGTGGTTACATTAGGTGATGGCGGAACCGCGAAAGTGTTTGCTACTTCATTGGATCAGGGAAGTTTTGATAACTGCACCGTCGATTCATTGCTAGTCAGAAGAATGACAGATAATTGCGGTGTTGCAGGCAATACAAGCTTTGGTCCTTCGGTGTCCTTCTGTTGCGAAGATGTGGCTAATAATCCAATACAGGTAGTTTTGAGGGTAAAAGACAAGAGAGGCAACTATAATGATTGCATGGTTCTCGTAACCGTTCAGGATAAAATAGCTCCAACTATAAACTGTCCAAAAGATTTAACAGTGAATTGTACGGCTGATATTTACAATCTGAACGTTACTGGAAATGCAACTGCTACGGATAATTGCGGAGCACCTAAGGTTACTTATAAAGATGATTCATTGAATTTCAAATGTTCAATTGGAACAATCATACGTCATTGGAGAGCAGAAGATGCAGGTGGAAGGTTTGCATTATGTGATCAGCGGATTAGTATTATTGATAATAATCCATTAACGCTGGTTCAAATTAGTTTTCCTGCCAACACTACGGTAAATGGTTGTGTATTGGCTGATGCAGATCCTTCACGCACCGGTAAGCCAACCTGGCCTTTAAAGCCTTGTGCATCAATTATTGCTGGATATGACGATGAGAAATTCTATAATATTGATAATTCATGCATTAAAATTATCAGGCACTGGAAAGTGATTGACTGGTGTACGTATGATGTCAATAATCCGAATTCTGCTGGTGTGTTTACGAAGGATCAGACGATTAAGGTCAACAATAGCGGAAAGCCTTCGCTTCATGCTTCAACCTGTGCATCCAAAGTCGTTAGTTCTGTTGCCTCAGATTGTTCAGGTTTCGTTGATCTGACGGGTTACGCTACAGATGATTGTACCGATAGTCTGCAGCTTACCTGGACATTCGCCATTGATTTGGACAATAACGGTGTTGTGGAAATTAATGGTGCAACGAGAAATGCTTCCGGCAACTATCGTTCAGGAAATCACCGTATCCGCTGGACAGTAACGGACGCCTGCGGCAATTCAAGCACTTGTGATCAATTGTTTTCTGTCAAAGACGGCAAGGCGCCAACGCCTTTCTGCAGGGCAGGACTGATTACTGTTGTGATGGCAACGAATGGTTCAGTAACAGTAAAGGCTTCAGATTTCAATGAAAAAAGTGAAGACAATTGTACACCAAAAAATAAACTTCGTTATTCATTTTCTGAGAATGTCAATGACACTTCCCGTACATACAGATGCTCAGATATTCCCAATGGAATTTCCAGGGATACGCTGGTTAAGGTTTATGTCACAGATAGTACCGGAAATCAGGATTTCTGTCAGGTTACGCTTACGCTTCAGGACAATGCTGGAAATGCTTGTCCCAATAAGGTTGGTGGAACGATTGCAGGTCTGGTGAAGGCAAATAATACCGAATTGTTAAAAAATGCAACAATTGAGCTTTTGCAATCACAGAATGTAGTCGCACAGATGTCAACACTTGATGAAGGAGCCTATACTTTCAACGATCTGGCTGAGAATCTTGACTACAACATTCATCCTGTTAAAAATGATGATGCGCTCAATGGTCTGACGACAGCGGACATTGTTCTGATTCAAAAGCATATACTTGGTAAGGAAATATTCGATAATCCTAACAAGTATATAGCTGCAGATCTTAACAACTCAAAGTCCATAACGTCCGCAGATATCGCAGAACTCCGAAAGCTGATTTTAGGTATTAAAACTACTATGGGCGGTACGCAAAAATCCTGGCGGTTCATCGCAATGCCTGCTCAATTTGAAGACGTCACCAATCCTTGGTCCGGTGGCTGGAAGGAAGACATTGCTGTTCATAATCTGAAAGGAAATTCATACGACAATAATTTCTACGGAATTAAGATCGGTGATATCAATCAGTCAGCCAAGACCAACTTATTGACAAAAGTAACTACCCGTACCGCAGGAAGAATCTACCTTGAGTTGGATAACCAGGATTTATCCACAGCAGATAGAATTAATGTGCCTGTATACGGACGTTGGGAAGGCGACATATTCGGATTTCAATTAGCCTGGAAGTATGATGAGCGTAAGATTGAAATTGTTGACATGTTACCTGGTATTATGGATATAAGGCAAAGTAACTTTAATCTCGCTGATGCTGACAAGGGCATCGTGAGAATGAGCTGGAATAGTGATAAGCCTATGTCTGCAAGTATAGAGCCATTGTTCTATCTTGTAATAAAGCCTCGTTACGGTAGTATTAATCCTTCAAAAATGCTAAGTACCTCCAGCGAAAATATGCAGACTGAAGCTTATAATGATAAGTTGGAGGAACTGGATATAGAACTTCGGGTACGAAATTCAGGTGCTACCCTTAATTCATTTGAATTGTTTCAGAATACACCGAACCCATTCAATGAATCAACAACTATTACATTCCGTTCTATTCAACCTGCGGACGTATCATTGAAAATTCAGGATGTGTCCGGTAGAACCATTGTTGTAAAAAATGTGAAGGCATTGGCTGGGCTAAATCACGTAACATTTGGGCAAGAGGAATTAAATGGTCTGACCGGAGTATATTACTATACCCTGGAGACTTCTTCATACGTAGCCACTCGTAAGATGGTTCTGGCAAGATAATTTTAGCTAGATCTGAAAGACTTGTTGTAGATGGTGTGAATTATTATCAATCGGTTTAATCATAGGAAGTGTCCCGGAGACGGGACACTTCTTTTTTATTTAAAAGCAAGTTTTATATTCCATCTTCATTTTAATATCTTTATATCAGGAAATGATGAAAGAAAATAAAATTTGGATTGTTGTATTACTTTTGGCTGGGTTGAAAATATCAGCTCAAAACTGGATTACATTTGGCGGTGGCAATACCAGAAATGGGTATTCCAGAATGTCAGGTATAAAAGATTTTAGTTCTCCTGAATGGGTTATTAACAATGCAGGTACTTCCACATTGGGCAATGCAGTCTATAGTCAAGGTAACCAATTTGTAACTTCTCGGATTACTTTTAGTCCTTATAAGGGTTTTATTGAATGTCGAAATCTAAAAGACGGCTCATTACTTTGGAATTCACCATTTATTTCTGTAAGCTCTATTCTTTATTGCGTTGGATTTACACAAGATGCGGTATATGCATGTGATTATTCAGACGGCAGTATTTTTGCGCTAAGGGCTGAAGATGGAAATGTTCTGTGGAAATCAGAGGTCAAAACAACCACTTTCGGAGCATGGCCAGGCATTGTGTTCGCCTGTAACGGTGATCCTATTCTTGCAGGTAAAACTGAAGAAACCAGATTTACAATTAGGCTAGACCATCTTACCGGTAAATTGATTTGGAGCAATAAGACAATTATTGCCGTTACTCCCAATCCTGCGCTTGCAGCCAGCGATGTTAAAGTTTACCGGATTACCGGGGGCATTACTGTCCCAGTTGTTCTGACAGCAATCGACATTAAATCAGGCCGGACACTCTATTCCTCATTACCATTACCTGGTGATCCGGATCAGGAAAATCCAATAATGCTTGGCGAAGACGGAATGATTTATTTCTGGAGGGACAATGGAGCATTCAACGCTTATCGTGACAATGGTTCTTCATTTGATAAAGTCTGGGTATATCAGCCAGTTCAAACGACTGGCGCCGCTTTATATGGTAATATGGCAATTGGTCCAAACGGCAATATTTTTATATTTGATATTGATCATTTGGTCCGCCTGGATCAGCACACCGGAGATATTTTGGCAATTGGCCAATCAAGGCCATTATCACAGCCTTCACTTACCATTAGCTCAGACTCTCTAGTCTATGTCAATGACGGAAAGGGAAGTTTCTTATTACTGGATTATAACTTAAATCAAAAGGAAGCTTTGGCCGCTTCCGGAAATGTCTATTGTAATCCGTCATTGTCCCGCGAAGGAGTAATGGTCATCACACAAGCTGGCAATAAAATCAGTGCATTTAAGTCAGCTGTGCGAAGGTCACCGGTTGCAGATTTTACAGTAAGTCGCAGCAGCATTAACGTCGGTGAATCCTTAGACTTTTTAGAAGTGTCTTCTTACCAAGCAGATTCCTTTGAATGGATATTTGAAGGAGCAGACACAAGAATATCTTTTGAAAGAAATCCTGTAGGAATCCGATATCCTGTCGCGGGTGAGTATCGAGTTTCACTTAAGGTGACTAATGCGTATGGATCAGATAGCTTGGGACGAGAATGCTTTATAACTGTACGGCCGTTTGTTCTTAATAAGGATATTGCAAATCCTGGATTTTTTGTATATCCCATCCCTGCTCATAACATACTTATGATAAGAAGGCAGGAGGAATACAAGACAGAAAATTATTTTATTGTAAATCTTAAGGGGCAAAGGATTAAGGAAGGTTCTATCGGAGCTGGATCTACATCATTAGCTTTAGATGGGTTAGATCCGGGCATTTATGTAATTTCTCTGGGAGGTGAATACGTTCGTTTTATAGTAGACTAAATATTCAGCTATTTGTTTTAAAGTTTTTTCTTTTCTATCATCGTTTCAATTTCATCCTTATAATTATTCCCAATAGGAATTACCCTTGACTGTCCCTTGATCATAACCTCAATATTGTTGCCCTGAACAGCACTGATCTGATCAAAATTAACTATGAAGGAGCGGTGTGCTCTCAAGAAAATATCTTTTGGTAGTTTTTCATCCAGAGATTTCATGGTCTGGAGCGTAATTATTCGTGATTGGGGAGTGTAAATAATAACATAATCCTTCAAGCCTTCTATATAAATGATTTCGTCAAAATTCAATTTGACAAATTTTTTGTCCGACTTAACAAAGATAAAGTCCTGATTATTTACACTCTGAATTTTTGTTATTTGATGCGCGCTCGAGTATTTGTTGACTGAGCGCACAAAGCGTTCGAATGAAACTGGCTTAAGGAGGTAATCCAGGGCATTCAGTTCGAAGCCCTGGACAGCGAACTCAGGATATGCCGTTGTGAAAATCACAGCAGGAGGATGCGCAATTGATCGCAGAAAGTCAGTTCCTTTAAGTGAAGGCATCTCAATATCAAGGAACATTAATTCGACTTGTTCGTTCTGAAGAACCCTGTTGGCTTCCATTGCATTTGCGCATCTGGCTACCAGATGCATTTGATCCAGTTGGGATATATAGGATTCCAGAATATCCAATGCTAATGGTTCATCATCGACAATGATTGTCTTAATCATAGATTTTTTTATTTTATCTTAAGCATTAAATTGACTATAAACTGATCCGGCTCATCACTGATGTTAAGCTTATGCCTATCAGGGTATATCAGTTCAAGACGTTTGCGGACATTGGCCAGTCCAATACCACCAGAGGGCTTGCTTCTTCCGAAACCAGGCATATCCATTGATTTGGAATTGATGATCTGAAAATTAAGTTCGCTAGAAATTCCAAAGTAAATATTAATAAAGGCCGCACCCTGATGATTGCGTAAGCCGTGTTTAAAGCTGTTTTCAATAAAGGGGATAAAGAGCAGTGGTGCCACTTTTATGCCTTCTGAATCCCCTTCAATATTTAATTGGATGTTAGCTTCACGACTCAGGCGCAGCTTTTCCAGATCCAGGTAATTTCTAATGTACTGAATCTCTTTAGAAAGTGGAACTACAGTCTCATTGCATTCGTACAACATATAGCGAAGCATATCCGAGAGCTTGAGAACCATATCAGGAGCGAATTCAGACTTTTTGAGGGTTAGTGCATACAAGTTATTGAGGGTATTAAATAAAAAATGGGGATTGATTTGATTCTTGAGAAACTGTAGTTCTGATTCAATCGTGCGGGTCTGTAGTGATTTTTTTTCATTTTGTACCCTGAGCCAGTCGAAGGGTATCCTAATAAGCGAGCTGACTGAACCGACAATCAATAGACTGATAAAGTGAAATTTAGGGTCTGTAATCCATTCTGCGCAAGGGCTGGATTCGGACTGACATAAAAACTGGTTGATCCAGAGTTTAAGAGGACTTGCAAGCAAACATGTACCGATTAACGCACTGATGAACAGAACAAAAGAATTGCTTTGGAGAAATTTGGGAAAGAACAAATACAGATTTAGGTTGGCCACTACAATGTAAAATAGTGTATTCAGAAACGCCCAGGCGATTAAATGTGTTAACTTCCAGTGCTCAGGACCAATATAGGCCAGTATCAGGAACAGTATCATCCAGATCATGATCTGTGCGGAATTTGCCGGGCTGAATGAGAATCTATTGCCGTCCATGATATTCTTAAAAGTGTAAAAATACAGCAAGCTACAGCGGGGTTGCAATTTATTAGATGAAACACTATTTACTGTCGACTATTCAGGGCTTTAAGAATAATTGGGTATCCTAAGAACCAGATATCATTTGCGATGGCAAAACTTTCTATTGGTCTTTTGGTTATTACTTTCTATTTTTCAGCCATGGAAGAAAGACAGATGCTGCAACATCCCGAACTTGAAGGATATTTCTCGGGAATTCTGAAGACTATTGGTGAGGATGTCAGCAGGGAAGGTCTTATCAAGACACCGGGCAGGGCAGCTAAAGCCATTGAATTTCTGACCAGAGGATACCATCAGGATCCTGAACAAATTCTGCGTTCAGCCTTGTTCAGGGAAGATTTCAGCGAAATGGTAATTGTACGTGATATAGAGCTCTACAGCTTGTGTGAACATCACTTGTTGCCATTCTTTGGCAAGGTTCATGTTGCATATATTCCAAACGGTCATATTGTGGGATTAAGTAAGATTCCCCGATTAGTGGACGTATTTGCCCGCCGGCTACAGGTGCAGGAAAGGCTCACAGGAGAGATTTTGTCATGTCTTGACAATACGCTGAAGCCTCATGGTGCAGCGGTGGTCATTGAAGCAAGACATATGTGTATGATGATGCGGGGGGTTCAAAAACAAAATAGCCTTACCACAAGCTCTGCATTTACGGGTGTTTTCAAAAGTTTTGAAACCAGAAATGAATTTTTAAATTTATTAAATAAACAATCCTGATGTCTACTGTCGCGTATCTATTTCCAGGGCAGGCAAGCCAGTTTGTTGGCATGGGTCGAACACTGTATGAGAATGATTCAAGAGCCCGTGAGCTTTTTGAGTTAGCCAATCAAATCCTGGGATTCAGGATTTCAGATATCATGTTCGGCGGGACAGAAGAGCAGCTCAAGCAGACCGATATCACTCAGCCTTCTGTGTATATTCACAGTATTATCAGCGCAAGGGTCCAGGACAAACCTGCTGATGCTTTTGCGGTTGCCGGCCATTCGCTGGGTGAATTTTCTGCCTTGGTTGCTGCACGCGTATTAAGTTTTGAGGATGGTCTCAGCCTTGTCCGTATAAGGGCTTCAGCGATGCAGAAGGCCTGTGTTCAGAATCCTGGAACTATGGCTGCGGTTGTCGGCCTGACCGATGAACAAATAGAAGAGGTGTGTGCCGGAATTACCGATGAAATCGTCATTCCTGCAAATTATAATTGTCCTGGTCAACTTGTTATTTCAGGGAGCCTTGAAGGAATCAAAATCGCGGAAGAAAGGCTTACTGCAGCCGGTGCTAAGAAAGTAATCACCCTCCAGGTTGGAGGAGCCTTTCATTCGCCGCTAATGGAACCTGCAAGAGTTGAGCTGGCAGAAGCCATCGAAGCAATCAATTTTCATCAGCCACTTTTTCCAATTTACCAGAATGTGGATGCCCTCCCTCACCAGGAAGCGTTAGAAATTAAAGCTAACCTGGTGGCCCAACTAACCTCTCCAGTCAAATGGACCCAGATCATGAAGAATTTGATTGCAGATGGAGCAACGGAATTTGTTGAGGTTGGTGGTAACGGTACTGTATTGTCCGGTTTCTTAAAGAGAATAGACAGGAATTTACCTGTTTCTGCAATATAATAACTTCACGCGCTGTTGATCATATGATGCAAATAGACAAAGGTGATATGCTGATTGCGGAGCCGTTTATGCTTGATCCTAATTTCAAGCGCGCAGCGGTACTGATCGTAGATCACGAAGACGATCTGGGTACTGTAGGGTTTGTCCTAAATAAAAAAAGCCCTTATAAAATTGAGGAATTGCTTGATGATATTGGCGATTTTGAGGGGGATGTTTATTATGGTGGACCGGTTGCCAACAATATTCTTCATTTTTTGCATAATGTCGGAGATATGGTTGAGGATTCCCTTGGAATCTGCCGCGGAGTATATTGGGGAGGTGATTTTACGGCATTTAAATTTCTTATGGCGCAAGGCCTAATTAAACCCGAAAACGTGCGTTTCTTTTTGGGTTATAGTGGTTGGTCACCACATCAGTTGAGCGAAGAGATAAAGGAGGGATCATGGATCATTGAAGAGATGGATTCCAACTATCTTTTTAAAACAGATCCGGACAATTTATGGAAAGTGATTCTACAATCCAAAGGAGAAGTATACAGTGCACTGAGTCAGATTGACGGCGATTATATTAATAATTAACACGTACTAAGACTTTATTTTGATTAGAGTACAAAACCTATCCCTACATTACGGTGAACGATCCTTATTCGATGATGTGTCATTTACCATAACAGCAGGCGAAAAGCTTGCCATAACCGGACGAAATGGTTCAGGAAAATCCACATTGTTTAAAATTCTAACTGGCGAGATCCGTCCCGATACGGGTGTTATTGAAAAGCCAAAAGAACTTACAGTAGGAACACTCCGTCAGGAATTACCTCCGGATGAAGGACGTAGCGTGCGCGAAGAAGTCATGCGCGCGATTGAGGAAATTCACCTGCTTCAGACAGAGTTGCACGAGCTTGAACATACATTGTCTTCGCCAGAACTGCCCGAAAAAGCGATGATCGCAGCCGTGGAACGCATGCATGAGGTGCATGAAAGACTCAACTACCTCAATGCGGACAAAATAGAAGGAGAAGTGGAAAAAATACTTCTTGGACTTGGATTCCAGCCTATTGATCTTGACCGGCGAACCCATGAATTCAGCGGTGGATGGCGCATGAGGATAGAACTGGCCAAGCTGTTACTTCAGAAACCAGACGTTCTCTTGTTGGATGAGCCCAACAACCATTTGGACATACTTTCCATTCAATGGCTTGAAAAATATCTTGCGGGTTATGAAGGAACCGTAGTGATGATTTCTCACGACCTCATGCTGGTTGATCGTGTAGCAAGAAGGATTATTGAAGTTGATCGCGGGCGGATTTACGATTTCAAAGGTACTTATTCGGATTTTGTTCAGTATCGGTTGGAGCGCAAAGAAATTGAACAAAACGAATACAATGCTCAGCAAAGATTGATTCAGCATAAGGAAGCGCTGATTGACAAATTCAGAGCGAAAGCCAATAAAGCAAGTTTTGCCAAGTCACTTCAGTCAGAACTTGCACGAATGGACATGATCGATGAGCCAGAATCGGAGCAGGAGGTTATGAGGCTTCGGTTTACAGCCTGTCGCCCCAGCGGCAGAATGGTTGTTGAAACACATCATGTATGCAAGGATTACGGTGAATTGAAGGTGTTGAATGATATTGAATTGCACATCGAAAGGGGTCAGAAGCTGAGTTTTATTGGTCAGAACGGCCAAGGTAAAAGTACAATGGTCAAATTGATCTCCGGGGCAATTGCGCCGAGTTCAGGAACATTAAAGCCCGGTCATCAGGTGAAGTTCGGTTATTATGCCCAGGAGCATAGTGAACTTCTTGATCCTAAGGATACCGTAATGGATGCCGTTGAACATGCCGCAGTACCGGAAGCAAGGCCTAATATCCGAAAAATTCTGGGTAGTCTCGGATTCAGGGGAGAGGATATCGAAAAGAAGATCAGCGTACTTAGCGGAGGTGAAAAATCCCGTGTACGACTTGCCATGCTTCTGGTGCAGGAACACAATGTTTTGATTCTCGATGAGCCAACCCACCATCTGGATATCCCTTCCAAGGAAGTTCTCAAGGATGCCATCGTTAATTACGCCGGCACGGTAATTATCGTGTCACACGACCGGGATTTTCTGCGAGGACTGGCGGAGAAAACATTTTATTTCGCGAATGCGAAAATCAGAGAATTCCTTGGCGACATCGATTATTTTCTTGAAAAAACAAATTCGGATTCACTCGCTGAGACTTTCAAGGATCAAGTCAAAAAGAAGTCAACAGAACAGAATTCCGATTCAGTCAACATTGATCAGTTAAAGAAAATAAAGCGAAAAATTGAATTGCTTGAAATGGAGATTTCAAAACTCGAAAAAAGACGAGATGAGATCCAGAATGACATGGCAGACTTGAACTTTTACAGTCGTCATGATCATGCGAGCGTCGTGAATGAGTATGAAGGCATTCAAGTACAGCTAAAACAAAAAGTCGCGGATTGGGAAAACGCCATGATATCCGCAGAGGCGCTCTAAGTCACAGTGCCTGTCGTCAAAGCGCTGCTCCATTGAATGCTAATTAATTGTTATTAAGATCTATTTGATTCATTATCAGTCTCATGAGTGGTAATTTTGCCTTCATTCGCAATTATGACAGATATTCGTAACATAGCTATTATAGCTCACGTTGACCATGGTAAAACAACATTGGTAGATAAAATTCTTCACCAATCCAAGTTGTTTCGTGATAATCAATCTACAGGAGAACTTATCCTGGATAACAACGAACTTGAGCGTGAGCGGGGTATTACGATTCTTGCCAAAAACGTCTCTGTACGTTACAATAATTGCAAGATTAATATAATTGATACACCAGGACACGCTGATTTTGGAGGTGAGGTAGAACGGGTTCTTAATATGGCCGATGGCGTAATCCTACTGGTTGATGCATTTGAAGGCGCAATGCCACAGACTCGATTTGTATTGCACAAAGCTTTGTCAATGGGCAAAAAAGCCATTGTTGTGATCAATAAAGTTGATAAACCCAACTGCAGACCTGAAGAAGTACACGATCAGATCTTTGAACTCTTTTTTAATCTTGACGCAACAGAAGAACAGCTTGAATTTCCGACGGTGTACGGGTCCTCCAAACAAGGCTGGATGGGACCAGATTATAAGACGCCGACAACAGATGTTACCTACCTCCTGGACATGATTATACAGCATGTGCCGCCACCTAAGATTGAATCCGGAAGCCTTCAGCTTATGATCAGCTCGCTGGATTATTCTTCCTTCATTGGCCGGATCGCAGTTGGAAGGTTGACCAGGGGATCAATCAGGGTTAATACCCCTGTTTCGCTGGCCAAACGCGATGGCACAATTCTCAAGTCGCGGGTCAAAGAATTATTCACCTTCGAAGGCCTGGGTAAGTCAAAAGTCGAGGAAGTACAAGCCGGCGAAATCTGTGCCGTGTTTGGAATAGAAAATTTTGAGATTGGAGATACCATTTGTGATTTCGAGACTCCTGAACCGCTGCCACCAATCAGTGTGGATGAGCCAACGATGTGTATGCTCTTTACCATCAACAATTCTCCCTTTTTCGGAAAAGAAGGAAAATATGTCACCTCACGTCATATTCGCGAGCGCCTGGAAAAAGAACTCGAGAAAAACCTTGCCATGCGTATGGAGGATACAGAATCTCCTGATTCGATATTGGTTTACGGTCGCGGAATTCTGCATTTGTCAATCTTGCTCGAGACCATGCGCCGTGAAGGCTATGAACTGCA
>ERZ724526.1277-NODE-1277-length-13206-cov-4.323169_pt1 | contig 13206 bp, 12 predicted proteins | sample MGYA00376059_ERZ724526 | MGnify/ENA primary metagenome ERZ724526 (study PRJEB28724, sample SAMN07190883) | activated sludge metagenome | isolation source: activated sludge of sewage treatment plant in Hong Hong | place: Hong Kong | collected 2016-03-17 ... | reverse complement strand
AACACTTCGGTGACGGCCTTGGAGCATTGTTCGTCCATGGTGAAATATTCGCGCGACCAATCCACCGAGGCACCCATGCGGCGCATCTGGCGGGTGATGGTCGAGCCGGATTCGTGTTTCCACTCCCAGACTTTTTCCAGAAACTTCTCGCGGCCGAGGTCATGCCGGGTGATGCCCTGCGCATCCAGCTTGCGCTCCACCACGATCTGGGTGGCGATACCGGCATGGTCGGTGCCCGGCAGCCATAGCGCGTTGTAGCCGCGCATGCGGTAGTAGCGGGTCAGGCCGTCCATGATGGTCTGATTGAAGGCGTGGCCCATATGCAGCGTGCCGGTCACATTCGGCGGCGGCAGCTGGATGCAGAACGCAGGCGCGTCCTGTTTCATGCTCGGCTTGAAATAGCCTTGCTGCTCCCAGTATGGGTACCAGCGGGCTTCAATGGCTTGTGGTTCAAAACTTTTGGCGAGTTCCGTCATGGTGGGTGTCTGGCTAGAAAATCGTAAACCGCGAATTATAAACGAAGCCTTGCTGCACTGCCGCAACGATGGCGCATCAACGCTGCTACAATCGTTCGGCATAAAAACGAAATGAACAACAGTCACCAAACTGAGGAGAAATTCATGCCATTGCCTACCGGGCGCCTTGCCGCCGTGTTGCTGCTGACCAGCATTGGCCTCTCGGGCTGCAGCGGCATCATGCACGCCGCGTTCAAGGAACAGCCGCTGCCGGCCGAGCTGGCGCTGGCCGGATTGGCCGCACCGGCCAGTATCAGCCGCGATCAGTTGGGCATTCCGCTGATTGAAGCCGGCAGTGTCGACGACATGCTGCTGGCGCAGGGATTCACCGCCGCGCGCGACCGGCTGAGCCAGATGCTCGGCATGCGGCTGATGGCTCAAGGGCGGCTGGCGGAGATGGTTGGCGAGCCGGCGCTGGATATCGACCGCTACATGCGTGCGCAGAATATGCGCCGTACCGCGCAGATTGCCTGGGATAGTGCATCGCCGCAGATGCAGACCTATCTGCAGCGCTATGCGGCTGGGGTCAATGCCTATCTGGCGCGCAATCAGCTACCGGTGGACATCAAGCTCAGCGGCTATCGACCGGAGTCATGGACGCCGCTCGATTCGCTGGCGATAAGCGAGCTGGTGAATTTTGCGCTGGCGCAGAATCTGCACGAGGAAATCGCCTTCCTGCGCCACGCACAGGCGCTGGGGGTGGAAAAGGCCGCGTGGCTGCATCCGATTTACCCGGACGAGCCGTTGCCGTTCGACGAAGCGAAAAAACTCGCCGGACTGGATTTGAACGCGGTCAACAGCGAGCTGCAGCAATTGCTGATCGCCAACGAACGCATCGGCAGCATGGGTCTGGCGCCGCTGGCGGCATCGAACAACTGGGTGGTGCACAAGTCGCGCACCAAGGGCGGCGCCAGCCTGCTGGCCAACGATACCCACCTGCTGCTGGCGCAGCCGTCGTTCTGGCACTACACCCAGTTGCGCGCGCCCGGCTTTGCTGCCGCCGGCGTGGCGATTGCCGGGCTGCCGGGGGTAATGGCCGGCTACAACGGCCACATCGCCTGGGGCATGACCATGGTGATGGCCGACAATCAGGACATCTATCTGGAGCAGCTGAAAAGCGTCAACGGCAAGCTGCATTACCTGTATCGCGATCAATGGCTGCCGTGCGAGGAACGCAGCGAAACCTTCCGCATCAAGGGCGGCAAGCAGGTTACGGAAACCATCTACGCCACCCGCCACGGCCCGCTGCTGAACCGGGCGTTGCGCAATCCGCCGAAAACGGAACTGAATAGCCCGCAATTGCAGCTTGGCTACGGCATCGCGCTGCAACAAGCCACGTTCGAGCCGGACCGCAGCGGCGACGAATTCCTGCAACTGTCGATGGCACACAGCGTGGCCGAGGCATTGCCGCATATCCGTCAGATCCGCCAAATTCCGCTGAACATGGTGGTGGCCGACCGCGACAACATCGCCTGGCAGGTGACCGGCCGTTATCCGCGACGCAAACACGGACTGGGTCTGCTACCCTCGCCCGGCTGGAGCGGCGAATACGACTGGGATGGCTATCTCGACCCGAGCCAGCATCCGTTCGTGCTCAATCCGGACGCCGGCTATTTCAGCACTGCCAACAACCGCAAGCTGCCGGTCGAACAATCGCACGCGTTCAGCACTTCGTGGTACTTCCCCGAGCGCGGCGAGCGCGCCGACCAGCTGCTGGCGGCGCGTAGCGACCACAGCGCCGAGACTGCGCAGGCGATGCAGCTGGACCGCCATTCGCTGCTGGCGGACAAATTTGTCGCACAGCTGAACCAGCCGGCAACGCTGCAAGAGCTGCAGGCAGCGATCGACAAGCTGCCGGCAGACCAACAGGCCGCGGCGCGCGAAACGCTGGCGACGCTGCGCCGGTTCGACGGCAACCTGCCGCCGCAATCGGCTGCGGCAGCGGTCTGGGGCGGCTTTCTCACCAGCTTTGCACTGGCGACCTTTGCCGACGAACTCGGCCCGACCGACGGCCAGCTGTGGCAGGCATTCCTCACCAGCAACGACACCAGCTACGGCGCAATCGACGACCACCTGCTCGGCCGCGCCGACAGCCCGTTCTGGGACAATATCCATACGCCGCAGCGGGAAACCCGCGCCGACATCATTGCGCAGGCACTGGCCGACACGCCGGCGCTGCTCGAACAGAAACTCGGCAAGGATCGCCAGCAATGGGCCTGGGGCAAGCTGCACCATTACCACTGGCGCACCGAAGGCAGCAAGATGGCACGCCATCTCGGGGCCATGGACCGTTTTGCGCTCGGCGCGCTGGACGGTTTCTTCAATCGCGGCCCGTTCCCGGCCGGTGGCGACCACACCACGCTGAACGTGGCGGCGTACCGGATTGGCGAGGATTTCGATACCTGGCTGGTGCCGGCGATGCGGGTGATTGTCGATTTCAGCCGCGCCGAACCGATGCTGGCGATCAACAGCAGCGGCCAGTCAAGCGATCCGACCAGCGAGCATTACGCCGACGCCAACCAATGGTGGCTGGAGGGGCGTTATCAGCCGTTCGCGTTCCAGGCGGAAAATCTGCGTAAACAATACCGGCTGGCAACCCGGCTGCTGCCGGCCAAGTAAACGACAGCAATGGCAGGCAGGCTGCACGCCGCTCTGGAAGCGCACCGCAGCCTGGCCTGCAAGCCAGTATGGATGCGGCTTGCAGGCCAGGGGGTAATCAGGAACCAAATTCCAGCAGCGCTTTCAGGCGCAGCAGATCGGCTTCGACCTGCGCCGCGTCGGCGGCGAACTGCCGGTCATCGAGAGAAGGAGTCTGCAACAGGGTGAACAGGATTTCGCTGCCGCTGCCGTTGGCAATCACGCGCAACTGCACATACACCTGCTGTCCGTCCGGCAGGGTGACGGTGTGATCGAGCACGCCGAACGGATTGAGCGGCGCGAATTCGATGCGCAGCGGGCCGGCTGCGGTCTGCGCGATCCACGCGCCGTCGATGCAAGCGATTGATTGGCACAGCCCGGCCGCCCAGTGCGGCAGGTTGTGCAGATTGCGTACGAATTGGTAAACCGGATCGGGTGGCATGGCCAGCGCAACGCCGATGGTGCGCGAGCGCCACGGCCCCATTACAGATCGCGCTGCGCCAATTGCTCGGCAACCACCTGTTCGACCGTGCTGCGCAGGTCCTGGCGGATTTCCGCCATTGCCGCCTGCATCGCTTGCTGCAGGCTATCGCGGTAGAGCTGCGCCAGCGTAACGGCAAAATGGCGGCGCACGATCGATGCCACGCGCGCATCCAGCCCGCTGGCCACGTCGCCGAGAATTTCATCGACCACCGCCGCTACCTGCTGCTGCGTCACTGCCGGCACGGCAACCGTCTCTTCTGGCAGACACACTGCGACGGCCGGCGTGGCAAGCGCCGGCCACGCCTCGCCCAGCGCCAGTTCATGTTCCGGAACCGCCAATTCCAGCATGACCTCGCCCGGCACATCCTCCAGCAACAACAGCTCCGGCCGGCGCGGCGCCGGCTGATCCATTTCCAGTACGATTTCGGGCAGATCGATACTGTCTTCACTGTCTTCGGCAAACGCAGTCACGTCGGCCAGACTGTCCGGCAATGCCTCTTCCAGCACCGGAATATCGAAATCGTCGGGCTCGGCGAACGCTGCCGCCGAGTCGAATTCCGGCGCCAGATCCTGCAGCACCGGAATTTCGTCTTCCGCCTCGGCGACTTCGATCACCACCTCGGTCAGTACCGGAATATCGTCGTCATCGGCCGGAGCATCTGCCGGGCGATGCTTGCCCAGCAACGCATCCATGCGCCCCAGCAGTTCATCGGTCTGATCGGGTTGCGAATCCTGAGTCATGTTCAATTATTCCGTGCCTGTCCCAAGGCGATGGTTTCCGGCGGATAGCCGCTGGCGCGGTAATGGCGAAAGCGTTGGCGGGCCTGGTCGGTTTCCTGCCGCTCGTAACCGACGATTTCGATCACGCGCTCAAACTCGGCGAAAAACGGCGGGCATTCTGAATGCAGGTTAATCAGGATTTCGGCATGCGGCAAGTTTTTGCCCAGATGATCGATGACGATCGGCGTCTCGCCGGCCAGCGGATCATTGACGCGGCAATGCGGCAGAAAGCTGAGCTGCTGGAAGCTCCAGAGCTTGCGGTCGATTTCGTCGCTGGCCAGCGGGCTGTCGGTGTAAATCAGCACCCGCTGGCCGCGTCCTAGCGCCTTGGCGGCAATCTGGCACGCTACCAGCTGACGGTCGGCGGCGCCGGTGTAGAAATCAATCCGCGTCATGCTGGGCGTCGTCGCCATCCGCTTCGGAAACACGCCGCGGTCGGCCACGCAGCGGCACCTTGCCCTCGGCCTGATCGGCACGGCCGATCAGGAAGCGCGTCAGCAGCGGCACCGGGCGGCCGGTCGCGCCCTTGTCCTTGCCGGATTTCCAGGCGGTGCCGGCGATATCCAGATGCGCCCATTCGTAATTCCTGGTGAAACGCGACAGGAAGCAGGCAGCAGTGACACTACCGCCGGGCCGGCCGCCAATATTGGCCATATCGGCAAAATTGCTTTTCAGCTGCTCCTGGTATTCGTCCCACAGCGGCATATGCCATGCCTTGTCGCAGGCCTCATCGCCGGCCGTCAGCAATTCACGCGCCAGGCTGTCCTGGTTCGAATACAGGCCGGTAGCCACGTGGCCGAGCGCAATCACGCAGGCACCGGTCAGGGTGGCCACATCGACCACGGTATCGGGCTCGAAACGTTCGGCATAAGTCAGCGCATCGCACAGAATCAGCCGGCCCTCGGCGTCGGTATTGAGAATTTCGATGGTCTGGCCGGACATCGACGTGACCACGTCACCCGGCTTCGAGGCATTGCCGGCCGGCATGTTTTCGCAGGTCGGCACAATCGCGATCACGTTCAACGGCAGCTTCATCTGCGCCACCGCCTGCATGGTGCCGAGCACCGAAGCGGCGCCGCACATATCGTATTTCATCTCGTCCATGCCCTCGCCCGGCTTGAGCGAAATGCCGCCGGAATCGAAGGTAATGCCCTTGCCCACCAGCACGATCGGCTTCTGCTTCTTGTCGGTACCGTGGTATTGCAGCACCACCAGCTTCGGCGGCTCGACGCTGCCCTTGGCCACCGACAGCAGCGAACCCATGCCCAGCTGGTGCATATCGTCGCGCTCCAGCACTTCCAGCTGCAGGCCGTGCTTGTCGGCGATTTCCTGCGCCTGCTGCGCGACATAGGTCGGGGTGCAGATATTGCTCGGCAGATTGCCCAGCTCGCGCGCCAGCGTCATGCCTTCCGCCAGCGCCTCGCCGCGCAGCAGCGCCTCTTCGCCGGCGGCCAGTTCGCTGCGGCGCGATACCGACAGCGTAATTTTGCGCAGCGGGCGTTTATTTTCTTCCTGCTTGCTCTTGAGGCGCTCAAAGCGATACAAAGTATCGAAAATCACCTGCACCGCATGCTCGATACGCCAGGCAATCTCGCGTTTCTTGACCGGTACTTCGGTCAGATAGAACACCGCATCCGGCGCACCGGTTTCGGATAAGGCCTTGATCGACGAGCGCATTGCCGTATGGAACTCGCTGTCGCGGAATTCGCGCTCCTTGCCCAGACCGACCAGCATCACCCGGTCGCACGGCGTATGCGGAACATTGTGCAGAATCACGGTAGAGCCGAGCTTGCCTTCCATATCGCCACGGCGCAGGATGTCGGAAATGTAGCCGTCGGAAATACGATCGAGCAGATCCGCCGCCAGAGTGAGCTTGCGTGATTCGAATACGCCGACGATGACGCAGGCGCTGCGCTGCTTCTCCGGGCTACCGCTTTTTATGCTAAATTCCACACTTGGCTCCTCACGAACGATCGTTCAACGGGAATAACGCGGGGCTCCGCTCTGGACGTTGTTTGCCGGAAACAACACCAAGCGTAAATTCACCCCGGAATTCACCGCATCCACGCATAAAAACCGATTATCGGCATGATTCATATTATTTGTCAAAAAGGCTGGCTTTTGCATGATTTATAAGCGCTTCTATCAGCGCGAGCTGGCCACGCTGACAATCGGAATCTTCGTCGTCCTGCTGGCAGTGATCACCACCACACTGATGGTGCGCCTGCTGGGCATGGCCGCGACCGGCAAAATCGCCACCGAGGCGGTACTGATTACACTGGCGTTTTCCGCACTGCGCTACCTGCCGATCCTGTTGTCGCTGTCGCTGTACATTGCGGTGCTGCTGGCTTTGTCGCGTGGTTTTCGCGATCACGAAATGGAAGTCTGGATGAGCTCGGGCCTGAGCATAGCCGAGTGGGTCAAGCCGACACTGACATTCGCAACGCCGCTGGTCGTGCTGATCGCGGTGCTCAGCTTCGTCCTCAGTCCGTGGGCGGTGCGCAAGAGCAACGATTACCGCCACAAGCTGATGGCTCAGGAAGAAACCGCCGCGATCTCGCCCGGATTGTTCAAGGAGGCGAAAAACGACAACCGCGTGTATTTCATCGAGAATTTCAGCGGCGAACACGGTTCGGCGACCAATATCTTCGTGCAAACGGAAAAGCAGCAGAAACTCGGCATCATCAGCGCGCACCACGGCCAGATCGTCACCGACGACGACGGCAACCGTCATCTGCAAATGTATAACGGCCGACGCTACGAAGGCCGGCCGGGCCAGCGCGAATACCGCATTGTCGAATTCGACCGCTACAGCCTGCTGATCCAGCCCAAGGATCCGGGCAAGGAAGACACGCCGACCAACGGCAAGACTACCGGCCAACTACTGAAACATCCCAACGCCGACAATCTGGCAGAGTTTTCCTGGCGCCTGGCGGCACCGATCGGCGCAGTGCTGATGACACTGCTGGCAGTTCCGCTGAGCTTTTCCCGCCCGCGCGCCGGGCGCTCGCTGAACATGGTCATGGCGCTGCTGGCCTACCTGATTTACAGCAATTTCATCAGCGTCGGCAACGCCTGGATGGCACAGGGCAAGTTACCGGCCAGCGTAGGCCTGTGGCCGATCCACGCCACCCTGCTGGCAGTCGTGATGGCGCTGCTGGCATACCAGGCCGGCGCATTCCGGCACAAGGCGGCGCAATGAATACGCTGGCGCGTTACATTTCCAGCGAAATCGTCAAGAGCACGCTGTTCGTTTTTGCACTGCTGCTGGCGCTGTTTGCCTTTTTCGACATGCTTAACCAGCTGCAGGATATCGGCAAAGGCCGCTATCAGCTGTGGATGGTGTTCATGTTCGTCGGTCTGAGCCTGCCGGCACGCATTTATGAACTGTTTCCGATCGCCACGCTGATCGGCTCGCTGCACGCGCTGAGCCAGCTGTCGGCCAACTCCGAATACACGGTGATCCGCTCGTCCGGCGTATCCAATCTCGGCGTGGTAGCCAAGCTGCTGCCGGCTGGACTGCTGTTTGCCGCACTGACCTATGGCTTTGGCGAATACATTGCCCCGCCGGCGGAGCGCGCCGCCAATCACATGCGCCTGCAGGCAACCAATTCGGTGGTGGCGCAGGAATTCCGTTCCGGGTTATGGGTCAAGGAAGACCGCTCGTTCATCAATGTGCGCGAGGTACTGCCGGACAACAAGCTGTCGGATATCCGCATTTACCAGTTTGACGACAAGTTCAATCTGCAGAAAATCACCCGTGCCGAAAGCGGCGAATTCCTTGCCGGCAACGACTGGCGCCTGCACGGCATCACCGAAACCACGCTATCGTTCGGCGGCATCAATCTGGCACACGAACCCGACCGCCAGTGGCGCACCGTGCTCAACCCGAACATTCTGTCGGTATTGCTGGTGGCGCCGGAGCACATGCCGGTAGCGGACCTGTACAGCTACATCCAGCACCTGAGCCGCAACAAGCAGAAAACCTCACGCTACGAAATCGCGCTGTGGAACAAGCTGCTGTACCCGTTTACCGCCCTGTCGATGATGTTGCTGGCGCTGCCGTTTGCACAATCGCAGCGCCGCAGCACCAATGTCGGACTGAAACTGTTCATCGGCATTCTGCTCGGGCTGGCGTTCCACTTCACCAACAGCCTGTTCAAATACCTGGGATTGCTGTACGACTGGCCGCCATTGCTCGCAGCAACCATCACAACCATGTTCGTGTTGGCGCTGGGCGCCGGAATGACTTGGTATCAAGAGCGCCGCTAGCCGCAGGGCAGCGACGCAAAGAAGCCTGAAACTCAGGCGTTGATCAGGCGGGTACCGGCCAGCCGGTCATGCAGGAATTGACGCTCACGATCCAGCAACGGCCATCCCCACGCCAGAAGAAACACGGCGCTACAGGCCGCCAGCCATGGCATCGCAGCAGCACGCTGAAAATGCGCCCATACCGCAGTTGCAGTCAGCGGCAGATAAATGACCAGACCGAAAAAAAAGCGCAAAGCCGCCGCCTTGGCGCTGACAGCAGCCCCATCCGCACCGACCAGACGAATCTTCCAGGTTTTCATCGCCAGCGTTTGGCCCGCCTTGAGCCAGCACCAGCCAAAATAGCTACCCAGCACCAGCAACAGGAACAGTGACTGGAAGTGACGTGCAGCATCGACCGGCAACAACTTGCCGACCGGATAAAACACAAACCCGGCTACCATCAGCAGGGCAAGCTGCAGCAGCGACTCATACACCAGACAAAGGGCGCGCCGCCACATCGGCGGAGCATTCATTGTTTCGGCTCCACACGCTGCGGCGCAGCCGCCGGAGCGGCTCGCGGCGCTACCAGCGGCGGAACGACCAACGCAGGCGCAACCGGAGAGCCGCCGCCCCCCTGAGCCTGCTGCTGGATCTTGGATTTCACCGCCTGACGCTCGTCCTGCGGCAATTCATTCAATTGACGGAAATTCTGGCGGGCCAGCTTGCGCTGCTCGGGAGTCAGTCTGGCCCACTCCTGCAGGCGCGACTGTATGCGCTGCTGCTGCAGCGGCGTCATCGACGCGTATTTTTTTGCCACGCCAAGCAATCTATGGCGCTGGATATCCGGAAAACCATCCCACTCGGCCGCCAGCGGCGCCAGAACCTGGCGCTGCTGGGGAGCGAGCTGCATCCACTTGGGCTCTGCTCCGGCCACATCGGCAGCATGGGCCGAGCGTAGCAAAAACAGGCACAGACAAACTATTAACGGTTTAACCATTTATCAAATTGATGATCCACATACGCCTGCGGCGGCAAATCGTCGGCGAGCAGAATCGCATCCACATCGTCATCGGACACATCGCTGGCATTGGTCAGCCAGAAATACGCCCCACCCAGACACGCCAGCAACGCCAGCCCCGACGCCAGATGCCGCAAATGCCCGCCATCCAGCCGGCCCAGCCAGCCACCCGCCACTGCCAGAGTAGTAACGCTACGCTTCGCCGGGCCGCCCATGGCGGCCAATGCCTCGCGCCGGGCCAGTTCCAGGCGGCTGCCCACTTTACCATCAAGCCGGGCCAGACCGGCATTCAATTCATTGCTGATCCTGCGGCCGAATTCCTTCTCGTTCATCGCTCGACCCCTTTCTGTTTTAGCCATTCTGCCAACGCGTGCGTGGCGCGCGAGCAGTGTGTTTTGACACTCCCTTCAGAGCAACCCATCGCTGCAGCCGTCTCGGCCACATCCATATCTTCCCAATAACGCAGCAGGAAGGCTTCCCGTTGACGTGCCGGCAACTTTTCCAGGCCTTCTTCGATAATCTTTATGACCTGCTCGCGGCCCATTTGTTCATCGGGCGGAACCGGCGCACCGTCGTGCAGGGCGGAAACATCGATCATTTCCAGCGGATCGATTTCACTTTCCTGATCTTCGCCAGGCGTAAGCGATGACAGCAGCGTGGTCCAGATCGAACGCACTTTCTGGCGGCGAAAATAGTCCCGGATGCGGTTCTGCAGGATGCGCTGAAACAGCGCCGGCAGTTCGTCCACCGGTTTGTCGCTGTAACGCTCGGCCAGCTTGAGCATCGAATCCTGCACTACGTCGAGCGCAGCGTCCTCGTCGCGCAGGGCGTAAACGGCGTACTTGAAGGCACGCCGATCGACCTCAGCCAGAAATGCCGACATTTCCTGATAAGTAGCCAGACGCTAACTCCACACAAACCCAGAATCAAAAACCCGGAATTCAACCGCCCATTCGGTCAAATCTGGGCCGCATGTTATCAAAAAGGCTGCCACAGCTCCAAATATGGGCGGAAAAACTTGACCGGGGCCATCGGAATCCATTACTGTTTAAGGTTCTTAAACAGGTTTTTACGCTCGTTCACCAACGATCGGATTACCTCTTGCCCGACCTGACGAACAATCAGCGCCGGGCAATCGACAGCTGAGTTTACCAACAGTAACTGAGCCTGTTCCGCTCCCGCGATTGTCAAAGTTTGTCCGGGAGACAGTTAAGGGATCGTCCTTCATTTTCCTGCCGGAGCAATCTGCAAGTGTTGCCCGGCCCGGTGAAAAGGCCGCTTGCGCGGCTGGGCGATCCGGACGATTTAGTTCGCACTCATCCAACTTGGCAAATATTCGAAGGTTTGACATGGAACTAACAGGCGCAGAAATAGTAGCGCGCTGCCTGGCCGAAGAAGGCGTTGAATACGTATTCGGCTATCCTGGCGGCGCGGTGTTGGAAATTTACGACGCAATTTTCAAGCAAGACAAATTCAAGCACATCCTGGTGCGCCACGAGCAGGCTGCGGTTCACGCCGCCGATGCCTATTCGCGCTCCAGCAACAAAATAGGCGTCGCGCTGGTAACCTCCGGCCCTGGCGCGACCAACGCCATCACCGGCATTGCCACCGCCCACCTGGATTCGATCCCGATGATCGTGATCTCGGGACAGGTAGCAACGCCGGCAATCGGCCTGGACGCATTCCAGGAAGTGGACATGGTCGGCATTACCCGTCCGTGTGTAAAGCACAACTTCCTGGTGAAAGACGTCAGCGAATTGGCCGACACTTTCAAAAAGGCGTTCTACATCGCGACAACCGGCCGTCCCGGCCCGGTGGTAATCGATATCCCCAAGGATGTGACACAAAAGAAAGCTGAATTCAGCTATCCGAACAGTGTCAGCATGCGCTCATACACGCCGATCAACAAGGGCCATCCGGGCCAGATCAAGAAAGCGGTACAACTGATCAGCGAAGCCAAGCGCCCACTGATCTACGTCGGCGGCGGCGCTGTGCTGTCCGACGCCAGCGCACAGGTGACCGAACTGGTACGCACGCTGGACTTCCCCTGCACCAACACCTTGATGGGCCTGGGCGCCTATCCGGGCGACGATCCGAAATTCATCGGCATGCTTGGCATGCACGGCACTTATGAAGCCAATCTGGCAATGCAGTACTGTGACGTGCTGATTGCGATCGGTGCGCGCTTTGATGACCGCGTGATCTCGATGCCGAATCATTTCCTCGCATCGCCGAAGAAGATCATTCACATCGACGTTGACCCTTCGTCGATCGCCAAGCGCGTCAAGGTTGACGTACCTATCGTTGGCAACTGCCGCGACGTTCTGGAAGAAATGCTGGCACTATTGCGCACGACGCCGGAACGCCCGGACGCCGATGCACTCCAGACCTGGTGGAAGCAGATCGAAGAATGGCGCGCACCGAACAGTCTGCGCTACGACCAGCCGAGCGACATCATCAAGCCGCAATTCGTGGTGGAAACCCTGCACAAACTGACCAACGGCGACGCAATCATTACTTCCGACGTTGGTCAGCATCAGATGTTTGCCGCGCAATACTACAAATTCAAGCGTCCGCGTCAATGGATCAACTCCGGCGGTCTCGGCACCATGGGTGTCGGCCTGCCGTACGCCATGGGCGCAAAACTGGCCAACCCGGAACTGGATGTAGTCTGCATCACCGGCGAAGCATCGATCCAGATGAACATTCAGGAACTCTCGACCGCCAAGCAGTACCACACGCCGGTCAAGATCGTAAACCTGAACAACGGCTATCTGGGCATGGTGCGCCAGTGGCAGGAAATGTTCTACGAGAATCGCTACGCTGAATCCTACGTCGATGCACTGCCCGATTTCGTCAAGCTGGCCGAAGCCTATGGTCACGTCGGCATGCGTATCAGCAATCCGGCAGATGTCGAGGGCGCGCTGCGCGAAGCGCTGGCACTGAAAGACCGCCTGGTGTTCATGGACTTCATGATTGATCCGAAAACCAACGTATTCCCGATGGTTGGCAATGGCAAAGGCCTGAACCAGATGGCTTTGCCGCCGCACATGCGTCACCTGCAGCAGACGCCGACCCTCAAAGAACGCGATTACGGCAATCTCAGTTAAGGTATGGACAGCATGCGACACATTCTCTCGATCCTGATCGAAAACGAAGCGGGCGCCTTGTCCCGGGTTGCCGGGTTGTTCTCCGCTCGCGGGTACAACATCGAATCCCTGTCGGTGGCACCGACCGAAGATCCGACCCTGTCGCGGATGACCATTGTCACCTCCGGCTCGGACGACATCATCGAACAGATCACCAAGCAACTGAACAAGCTGATCGAAGTGGTCAAGGTTATCGACCTGCACGAAGCCGAGCACATCGAACGCGAACTGATGCTGATCAAGGTACGCGCGACCGGCAAGGAACGTGAAGAGATGAAACGGATGGCGGACATTTTCCGCGGCCGCATCATCGACGTCACCGAAAAGACCTACACCATCGAACTGACCGGCACCGGCGACAAGCTGGATGCTT
>ERZ724526.1276-NODE-1276-length-13207-cov-5.067746_pt1 | contig 13207 bp, 7 predicted proteins | sample MGYA00376059_ERZ724526 | MGnify/ENA primary metagenome ERZ724526 (study PRJEB28724, sample SAMN07190883) | activated sludge metagenome | isolation source: activated sludge of sewage treatment plant in Hong Hong | place: Hong Kong | collected 2016-03-17 ... | reverse complement strand
ACAGTCGATCAAGGCCGTAAGTTCAAACGTTCAAACGTTACAACGTTCAAACGTTCCAACGTTCCAACGTCTCGCTCCTCGGTCTCGGTCTCGTCCCTCGTCCCTCGTCCCTCGCCCCTCGCCCCACGTCCCTCGTCCCTCTCACTCAATCTCCACCACAAACAAAACCTCCACATCCGTCTCGCCCAATGCGCAGTCGCCGTTCTTGATGCCGGGTTGGTGGTGTAGGGTAACGTTCATGGTGCCGGAACCGGCGCTGGTGGTGATCCAGGTCGATTGCAGTCCGATCGGGAGGTTGTTGCCATCACGGTCGGTGACGGTAACCGACGCGCTGCTGCCCGATGGCGTGAAACAGAAGAGGTGGTCGTCGGCTTCTTCGAGCACTTCGTTGGAGATCGTGTCGACCGGTGAGGCCGTTTCGTTGAGCAGGAGAATCGTTGCGAAGTAGGTACAGTTGCTGTCGAGCCGGATAGTGTCGAAGCGGTCGTAGGCCACACCGCCCGGACCGTCGGGATCACGGAACTCGGCGGTGCGTACATCGGCCGTGTTCGCCGAATCGGTGAAGGTGATGCGCAGCGTCGTGATGACTTCCGATTCGTTTGCAGGAGGGGCGGGTGAGGAAACTTCGTTGTCGTCCTTCTTGCAGGATTGTAATGCGAGTAAGGAGAAGGCGCCTATGGTCAGGAGTTGATGGAGTTTCATGGAGTTGGATTATTCGGTGGTTGGTGTTTCCGCTTTTGTGAACACAAGCGGGATGCGCAGCCGCAGGACGATGTTGCGTCCCATGGCATCGGTGTAATACCGGAACCGGTCGAGGTAATCGCGGTAGACGGTGTCGAGCAGGTTACTCAGGCCGAGTCCTACGACGATCTTCTGGCGATTCAGGTTCAGGGTGGTGGAAGCTTCGAAACGCAGCAGCAGGTAATCCGCCGGCGGCGCAACGAAGTCGCTGTTATCGGGTACGCGTGTTTGTCGCGCTACATACTGCGCGGCGATGCTGACACTGTTGTCGCGGAACCGCGGACGAGCCGACGGAAGGAAACTCACTTCCAGTTCCGCGCGGTCGGTCGGCATCATCACCAGCCATTCCGCCGCGTTCAGGTTGCGCGCCCGCAGCAGGGACGCTTTTCCGCTGAGCTGCAAGCGCCGCAGCGGACGATACCGTACCTGCGCGTCCAGGCCTTTCAGCAGCGCGTCGGTCTGCCGGTAGCGGAAGGTGGGGAACGCGCCCTGGATCGTCAGCGTCGGTGGTAACTCGGGCCGCAGGTAGATGAAGTCGCGGATCGGGTTGTAGTACACCGACACTTCCGCCTGCAGACGTTCGTCGCGTTGATAGCGTGCGGAGAGGATCGTATTCAGCGCCTTTTCCGTCAACAGTCCGGGATCGCCGTACTCGATCGCCGCGGCGCCGTGATGCAGGCCGGAGGCGTACAACTCCGCCACCGATGGCGCGCGCCAGGCCGTGCCCGCGTTGAAGCTGAGCGTGAAGCTGCTGTCGGGTTTCCAGATCGCCCCGATAGTGCCCGATACGTTGCCAAAAGTGCGTTCCGGATTCGTCAGCGTATAACCGCCGTTCGCGTACACCCAGCGGTAGGCGCTGAGCTGTTGCGCGTCGTAGCGTACGCCGAATTCCAGTTCGACCTTCGGTTGCTTGTAGCGTTCGATCCAGAAAGCGCCGTTGCGCGCGTTCTCGAAGTTGGGAATGAAGAGGCGGCCTTCCGTGGTGTTGGCCTGCCACAGCCTGCTGAACCCGATGCTGCCGGTGAAGCCGTGGAAACGATGGTGTTCCCACACCACGTCCGCCGTATGCGAGGTGATCTCGAATTGCAGTTGCGGCAGGTTCAGTCCCGCGAGCGAATCGTTCAGCGGCAGGTGCTTGTCGTATTCGTAGCGGAGGTTGTACTGCCGTGCACCGGTCACACTGAGCTTACCCGCGTTACCTGTCAGCCACCAGGCGCCGACTTTGAACAACTCGTGTTCGATGCGCTGGTACGGACGACCGATCGTGTACGTAAAACCCGCCGATTCGAGCGGTCGCTCGCTGTCGAAGGCCCGTTGCAGGTCGGTCAGGTTGCCGATGTGCGAAGCGGAGAAGATCCCCAGCGTCGTGTTGAACTGCGAGTAGAAGACTTCGGCGCCATAGCGTTCTTTCTTCCATCCGAGCGCGCCGGAGAAATCGGCTTCTTCTAGACCGGTGTTTTTCAGAAAGTAATCCGGCGCTTCCACATTGCCGGCTTTCTTCAGCGTACCCTGCGCGCGCCACGAGAGCGCCGGCAGGAAGGCGTGGTTGCCTTCGATCCTGCCGGACACCGTGCCGCTGCGGCCGTTGCTCGCGCCAACGAGGCTGAGTTCGCCTTCCAGTCCGGGTGTGTCGCGCAGCGGTTTCGGTTGCGCGATCACCACCCCGGCAATGGCGTCGGGGCCGTAGCGTACCCCGGCCGCGCCTTTCACCACACTCAGCTCGCTGGCGACGAACGGGTCCACTTCCGGCGCGTGTTCGCTGCCCCACTGCTGGCTCTCCTGGCGAACGCCGTTGTTCAGCACCAGCACGCGGTTGCTGTGCAGGCCGTGGATCACCGGCTTGGCGATCGAGTTGCCGGTGTTCAGGCTCGTCACCCCGCTGATGCTCTTCAGCGACTCGCCCAGCGAGAGGCCGCGGCTGCGGTCGAGCTCCTGTTCGCTGAGGCTATTGGCGGCCTGGGTCGGACGATCCGCGATGCGCGTCGAGGAGATCCGCACCGCGCGCAGCTCTTCGGTATGGTGCTCCGGGTGGAAGTCGACCCGCGTAGCGCCCGCCACGCGCACGACCTGCAGCAGGTCGTCGCAGCCCACGTGTGTGACCCGTACCGTATAGGAGCCGTCGCACAGCCCGTCGATGCGATAACGGCCGCTGCTGTCGGAGAGGGCGCTTTGCCCGGTCTCTTTGATATAGATCGCGGCATATTCCAGCCGCGTGCGGTCGTGGTCGTCGAGCACGCTGCCCGAGAGCGAGCCGGTACAGGCTTGCGCGAACAGGAACGCGGGGCGCATCAGCAGAAAACTGCCAATGAGCAAAAGGTGCAGTCGTTTCACGATTGCAGGTTAAGGCGATGCACGTTCGCTATGAAGTGAACGCATCGGTGGTGATGAAAGAAGAAGGGAAGGATCCGCCGCAGGCGGAAAAGCGATCAGGCCAGGGGAGGCGCCCGAAGCTGGAAAAAGTACGGTGGTTCAACGAGGACCGAAGTCGTCAGCGGAGGAATGCCGATCGTGGACGCGACCACACACAGGCACTGCAACGGAATCGCGGAAAACTCGGCGGTGCCCGTCAGCGTGAAATCACAGACTTCGCAGTGATGTTCCTCCTGGTGTAAGTGATACTGGGAAACCGTGTTACAATGAACATCGCCGGCATGCGAAAGCTCATGCAGGGTCTTCTCCGCCAGCGGGTACAGGAATACCAGCAGAAAAAAAACACTCAGAACCGACCGACCGAAGCGCTTCATGGGAAGGTTGCAAAGATACAAAGCGGCGGTTAGTAAAGTATGAAGGGAATTTGGAGTAGGAAACGGTTTGTATTTGGTTGCAAGTTGAAGGTTGCAGGTTGAAAGAAGGAAGTTGAAAGATGAAAGATGAAAGTTGGAAATTGAATGTTTTTCGGCTTTCGTTTAAAATCAGGCGGTTTCGCAAATTGAGCCGCGTCCTGTCGCCAGTCAGCGGTTTTCTCTCCAGAATAGTCGCCCCACTACCAGTCAAACGATCAGCCTGCAACCTTCAACTTTCAACTTTCAACCTTCACGTTACAACGTTTAAACGAAAAAATCAGCTTCCCGGCGGCGCATAATCCGGCACGCGGTTCTTCACCGGCTTGGTCGACTTCAGGAAGGCGAAGATCGCCTGCAGGTCGTCCTCGTGCAGGTTGCGGAAGTTCGGCCAGGGCATCGGTGGCATGAGCGGTCGGGTGTTGTCCATGCCTTTGTATTTGCCTTCGGTCATCGCCTTCTTGAACTGCTCGTAGCTCCAGTTGCCGATACCGGTTTCGTCGGAGGTCAGGTTCGCGGCGTAGGTCTTACCCCAGGGGCCGTGCGTAGTCGTGAGTTGCATGGACATCAGCACCCAGCCGTTGGCGAACACGTTCGTATCGGAGGGGCCAAGCGGCATATCGGCCGGGTGGCCCGACAGGCGGCGCGAAGTGTCGGGTTCGGGACCCATCGGGCCCATCACTTTGGGGCTGTGGCAGTCGTCGCAGCCCATGATGCCGACGAGGTAGCGTCCGCGTTCCACCTTGGCGTTCTCGTCGACGGTTTCCGTGTTTTTTTTCTCGCCCTCGGGAGCAGGCGAGGAGCAGGCGATCGCGCCGGCCAGCGCGGCGGCGATGCCCAGCAGGCTCAGGGTTTTGTGGGAGGTCATAAAGGGGATTTGGTTTGCGGGCGAATGTAAAATATTTCATTTACCTCGCCCATACAACAAAAGGCTCAACCGGCAGAATCAACCGATGAAACGTATCAGCGGCGGGATGAAAATATTCTGGTGTACTGTACATGAGTGGACGAGCGGTGGTGGAGTGAGGCTGTTGCCGGTGTGCTTCGTAGTTTTTAGCACACGGACTACACGGATAAAACGGATGCTCACGGAAAAGTCCGCGCAAATCCGCAACATCCGCGTGATACGCGTGCCATCGAACAGTAGCTGCCACCACCACCGTCCAAGTCCTCCCCAACCTCGGCGCCGACTGCTGCGTGCCATGGGATTTAATTCAATTGATCAGGAGCGGAACATTCCTCTCCGTATCACCACCCGTCCCGTGTTCGCTCGTCATGTCGGCGTATGACTGCATAGAAACGATAGTGCTTGCCGAACTCACCCGGGGCTAGCCTGGAGCGTTGGTGTTTCATGCAGCCAAGTCGTGGAACGTCTCATTGCTGACGATACCGCAAGCCTCCATGTCAATAGACGCCCGATTGTTCTGACTCTTTGCCAGTTCGGAATATTCGTTAACCCCTTCGAATAAGGTGTTAATCAAATTTCTAATTGACCAAATCGTTTTTTTTTCGCAATTTTTAGATTTTATTAATGCTTTATGTATTGGAAAAAGGCCTTGTTCGAATTCACGCAGAATCAACTTGATTATTCCATTGCATTGGAATTGTCAGAGAGTAGCTTACTGTCCTATTACCGGCGGAAGGGCGAATCACCAGATCTCATCGGGACATTGGCTAATGCCTGTAAAATTGCCTGCGAAAATGTAGGATTTAAGGGTTTTCAAATTTCATTATGGGATGGTACCAATTGGTATCAAGTGCAATTACGAGATAATCGAAATGCGGGATCGGATAGGTTCGACGCTGCAAGCAATCTGTGCATGCAACGAACTGCCGCAATGGAAAGAGTAAACCAATTGACCAAAAAGGAATATTGGCTTTTGAAAGCAATTGCGAACGGTAAAAGTATCCGAAGTATCTGCCAGGAGGGCGCCATTGCTCTAAATACCTTTAAAGTCCATCGGAAAAGCCTGTTCAGAAAACTGGGAATCAAAAGCAGCGCCCAGCTACGCGAATGGGTCGCCAGGTATCTTTTGGAATAGAAAAGTTATGAACATAACCCCTTGGGGTTATTGACTTTGTTTCTTTTTTACTTCATGTTCGTTGAAAATATATCACCATGTTAAATTTTTATTCCCACAAATTTTGCTTTGGCAGAGCTCATGTCAGTTTGCAGACAGAAATAGTTGAACTGTCAATTGCTTGTTTTAAACTAAAAATCGGAAGTTGCGTGCGATTTCTTCTGATATTCTTCTCGTTTTTAAGTTTCGAATCCAGGGGACAGGCCACCCTCTCGATTAAGATAAATGTCGTGCAGCCTCCTGCTTTTCAGGTTTGTGAAATGAACGGCTCAAATGTTTTTCAGTTTACGATTGAGAATAATTCAGGATTAACCATACCATCCGGTGCACATTTAGGGGTTGATCTGCCGGCTTCGGTGAGTATTCCTAACGCTACTATTAGCGGTCCGACATCACTTTTTCCGATTGGCAATACTTCGCCGATAACGAGTGGGAGCACTTATACCGGCGAGTTTACCATGAATGTTTCCTGTGGATATCTTGATGGCGGAACAAATGCGTCATTCCCAGCGACATTTAGCGGGATATATCAAAATAATACGCTTTCGTCACATATCGGAGGAACTGTTTACGAGTATCTATTTAGTACCACCGGGACTTATACAATTAACGGTACCGCGACTTTTACACCTGCTGTATTCCATTTTGATGAAGTGGGAGGTGGAAGTGGACTCGGATCAATCCGAGTTGATTTCATGGATTTTATTGACAATCCAAATTGTGGCGTGAGCAGAGTGTTAGTTTATCAAAATACCGGTTCAGCCACATTTGAGGGGAATATTGTATATACTGAGACGCAGCCTTATTGTCCGACCTATTTTATTCAGAGCGTGACAATTGATTATTTCGACATGCAAGGTGCTGCGATTCAAAGTATATTCTCCGGCTTTACCCCTTGTAGTTTAGTTACCTGTTCAGTACAAGCGAATGTCCAAGGTGGGTCGCAAATTCAGGTTACGGTATGCTATGGCAAAATTGACCCGGACGCAGCAGGCTGTCCAATTGATTTTCCAAATAATACGCAAATAGATTATAGTTTTCAGGCGCAGTGCGTTACTGGTGCATGCACTGCTATAGCGGGCCAGGTGAGTTTTATTGATGGCCTCAGGAGGCCACAACTAGTCCTAAGCAGAATCAATCCGCAAAACAACATTACTACTGGTCATCCTTGCTTCTGGGATATTCAGCCTGCAGTTGCAGGAACGACAAGATGGCGGTTTGCTGTTGCCAATGACGGAGATGATGCTGCCCGGGATATCAGTTTCAGATTGTTCAACCCATATCCTACTTCAACCTATTTCATTGAAAGAGCGGATATTGCAATTGATCAGAATTTTAACGATGGGACACCGGTCAATGCGACTCTGGTGAACGAACAACCACTTGCAGCACTTTTTCCGGTGACTGCCCCTTTTCCCGAATGCGTATACAGTCTTACAGACCCGATCCGCGAAATTACGTTTCAGGTTCCACAAATGCTACCAGGCCAGCGTTTCGAATTCACTTTGGACATAACGGAATGCTGCCCCAGCAACAATGCTCTTTTCCCGAATTTCTACTTTGACAATCCGGTTTTTTTCAATCGGTGGTCGTTTGTAGACAGAGAGTATCGTGATGATTGCATTGGATCGACTCCACTTACTATTCAAACCGTTGGATTGGAACATGATAAACATCTAACTACCGCAGGATTGAATGGCAATCCTGATATCGAGTTGGAACAGTCCTATTACCCTGCTCATGCTGACATGGATATGGCGCAAGGGACGGGTTGCAGTTCACCTGGAAACTATGAATTTGTAATAAACAATCTGAATTTTAACAAGGCGGCAAATTATATACCCCCTTTCAATTTATGGGGAGCCCAGTCTCTTCTCGACGAAATTGACGAATCTGCAAATTGGGGAACCCTTCAATATGCTGCGCAGGGAATTGTAGTAAGGTTCTTCATGGATGCGGGGCTTTTTATTGGAAGCGGAATGCCAAGTCATAATGATGTGTTCTTCTCAACACCAATGGGTGTTAATTGGAATTTTGATTTGTCGCAGGTAGTTTATAATAATGGTTGCCCTGGTAATGAATCTAATTATGAATTGTTTTTTAGATTTTCCGACCTCGCTCCAGTCCCGCAAACTGTTACTGAATTATTGGATATATTGAGTGTCGTTCAGTTTCACTTTTTCTTGCAAGGATGCTGCAGTTGTTTGGTGCCACTACCTATTGGCACTAACGGCATGAATGCCAACCCGAGTTATGATGTCCAGTTCTTTCTAAGAAAAGGCGCAGGACAATGCGACATACCACTTGAACGGCAGAATAACTTCGTTCAACTTCATTGTCCGGGATGCGAGTTACCCGGACCGATTATAACAAGTGATAGTGAGATTTTGGAGCGGACAACCTTTGGTTGGCTGGACTCAAATAATGATGGCCGGGCAGATATTGGGTTGATACCTGCAAATGGCAATACGAATGGCATTGCTGTAAACCGTTCGATGCAAGGAGATATACTACGCTCCACAATTAATTTCCGTATCTCACCTGCAAGTTCACCCACATACACTATACAGTCATTGGCTCAGGCAAATCCACCTGTTAATTTGAATAGATTGTATGTCGAGTTTTTGGTTCCTTTTTCTGAAGCTAATAACTTCGACCTGGAGGTTCGGAGTATTACCTTTACTATGACCCGTTCGGGAGTTTCCAGAACGTTTACCCATATTCCGCCACAAGCGCCTGCAATTTCACCTTTTTTCTCTGACCAGCGGAACTTAAATGGCCTCCTTGCCTTCGATTTTCAAATTAGTAAGATTGATGCGGAGTTTAGTGGTCTTGGCTTGGGAACATTTAACGAGTTCATGGACAATGATCAATTTAATGTAACGTTGGAGTTTTGCGTTCGAGGAAATGGTCCGCAATCTGGATCCGCAGATCCGGACGATAATAGGTTTGAAAGTTTGGTTCAGGCAAGCGCTTATCTGACCGGAGTGGATCTTTGGAGTCAGGGGCTTTTTAATGCTTACTTCGGCGCGCATCGCTCAGTTGCCTCCGATCAGTGGGGCGGTGCGCCTAATCCAGTTGACGAGAACTGGCTCTATGTATGTGAAACCAGGTCAGCTTATCACTATTTCTTCAGGAAGTTCACCACCATGAGCACCACTTATCATGATGTTGATGTTCGAGGTGGGTCATCAGCTCCTAAGAGGTGCGTAAAGATTCTTGATTTCAGAATTGTTTCGAGGATTGGTGGAAATTTAAGAAACTCATTTCCTAATGAGTTTCGACCGGTTCCGTTCCCCACGAACCTTACCTTTGATCTGGCTCCGTTTGACGCTGCTGGTGGTGCGAATATAACCTTTGAGCGTGCAAGTCTCACGTCAAGAATTGAAACATTTGACCAGTTGTGCAGCCCTTCTGTCCTTCATCAGGTAGATTATGATGATCAGGCTCCTATGATATCACCCTCTTTCATTCCCTCCTCCCTCTCGTCGTTTGAATACGACTTAGCCAGTCTAATTCAGCAGGTAGAAGAGGGCAGTATCTTGCCGCCGAGTGGTTGCACACCAGGCTCTGTAGAGTCCAGTCACCTGCTTAGCGGCGATGAAAATGGAGTCTGGGAGATTGGTCAACCTTTTACGGTAAATGCTTGCAATGTCCTTCCTGATGAATTTAATTTAGCACAGCATTTCAGTATTGTGGATCTTGAGGAAGATGCCAGCTTGATGAGTTGCGCGCTAGCTACTCCACTTCAGCTACAGGGAGTAAATACCAATATTCCAATCCTCCGACTTTCAAGACCTGATTTGAATATTCAAGGCCCTGTGAATAGTGATCTGGAAACTGATGAGCTGATAGGTGTTTACACATTAACTAATATTGATGAACCTTGGCTTAATGACATTAGATATGTGGTTGAGCATCCTTTTATCTTTATACCTACGTTGTTTTGGATGTCGCAAGGAGGCATCAGTCTGGAGATTAATGGATCGCTTATATCCGGAAACGCTGTAACATGGGGTACTGCAGCAGGCTCGCCTCCGGGCATTCTGTTTGAGTTACCTTCCATGCTTTCGGGTTCGAATGTACAATGCACTGTTCGAGTTGCTGTTGCTCAGTGCAATGACAATTTGTTTGGATTTAACGAGATTATTCAAACAATCGTAGGATGGGATTGCAGCACGCTGCCAATCGCCGGAAGTGTGGATCCTTCAACTATCTGTTTCATGGAACCGGTCGATTGGCAATTCTTTTGGACTGGAAGTAATGTAAGTATTGATGTTGATGATAATATTAGTATACCAAGTTGCTCGCCCGGGCAGTTTGATATCCAAATTAGTGTCTTGCAGGGAAGCTATCGGTTGGAGAGTATCTTATTGGCGACAGCATCTTATCCGGATTTGTTGAATTTATTGAATGTCGATGTCAGTTCAATTAGCTTTACTGGTGATGGGAATCCGGTACCGACACTCTCCGCAACCATTTCATCGGATTGCAGTACCTTGAATATAGTTGACAACGGCACGACTCCTACCGTACTTGGGCTCAATCCTGGCGAAATCGAAGTGCTTGTAATTACTATTCCTGTTGTAAACTATTGCTTAGGCACCTTTACGATGAATGTTACACCTTCGTTATTGCGCTATTGTAACTCCCCGCAGGTATTGAATTCAAAGGCGGTAGTTGTTGATGCGAACCCGAATTGTGACTTGTCCACAATTCAGTTATGCAATACGGACGGTCTGTTTGATTTAACAACTATAGATAACGGCACAATTGATCCCACTCAAGTTGGTGTGCAAGGAATATTCTTTGACCCTTCATCTGTCTTGCCGAATCAGGATTATACGGTTTCCTTCGAACATCAGATTCAGCCCTGTAGCCTTGGCGTCGGTGGTTGCACTTACTATAGCGACTTGATAATACATGTGGAGAATTGTGCGTTTATGACCCTGAATGCCAGCTTGATCTGCGATGGAGAAAGTACCACTTTGTCCCCGTCAAATATCAATCTAACGGCTCCATATTCCTATATTTGGTCCGCAAATGGTACAACCTTGAGTACCTTATCTTCCATAACAGTTTCGCCATCTTCCACTACCGTTTATACTGTTGTAGTTACTGGCAATAATGGCACGGCTACCGCCTCCGCCACCACCACCGTCCAAGTCCTCCCCAACCTCGGCGCCGACTGCTGCGTGCCTTCGGATTTCCTCCCCGGCACGGATTTCTCCCTGGCCAATACCACCATCTCCGCCTTTGCCGCTGCGGCGGGATGGGGCAGTTCGGTATCGACTGCGAACAAGATTTTGATCAATGGGACTTTGACGATTGATCAGAACTTTACATTTAGCAACTGCGATCATATCATCATGGGTCCGAATGCGCAGATCAATGTGTTACCCGGTGTGCAGTTTGAGGTCCTTTTCAGCCATATTTACTCTTGCGAAGCAATGTGGCAAAGTATTAACCTTTACCCGGATGGCTCCCTGCGCATTGCCGATAGTCAAATCGAAGATGGTTTAGCCGCTGTCAGATCGTGGGGTGTTCCGGCACTATTGGAAGTGTTCAGCACTACTTTTGACGCCAACAAAACGGCTGTTGAGTTGACCGAAGGTGATTTCAGCAGTGCCACGTTCTATTCGAACCTGTTTCAATGCACCCGATACATCAAGCCGGCAGCCAATCTTGAATGGGCATTGCATCATTTCTACTTGCGGGATGCAGAGCATGTGACCATTGGTTCTCCTACACATAACCCGAATGTCATCGAAGATGCCAGATATGGTGTTTTTGCAGAACGAACCGACTTTTCGATTCAAAACAACGAATTCAGACATCAGCATAGCCCCATTGTCAAGTATGGCATTTACGCCGATGGATTTGTTCCCGGTTCCTTCTATGGTCAGTACGCAATGAATGTAGGCGATCTGTCCCCGAATATTTTTGAATCTGTCCGTACTGGCATCTTTGTTTCAAAGAACTACGATGCGTTCATCTTCGGTAATCAGTTTAACAGTACCGGTACGGGGGTCTTTGTCTACAATTGCCTTGCCCGACAGATCGAGGTAACACAGAACACATTAGCCGGCTTTAGTCATTATGGCATTCAATTGCAGGATAACCACGATGCTTCCATTACCGTTTCGCAGAATCAGATGAATTCCGGTTTTGTTTACCCGGCAGACGATGAATCGAGGAAAGGTATCTATGTCAACAATTCAACCTACCTGAAAGCCCCCCTGGTGATCGAAGGCAACGATATCACGAATTGTTATACCGGTATCCAAGTGATGAACCAGAATACGGCCAATATCAAGAGTAATGTCATCCGGTTCTCGGTTCCGGATGCTGTTATCGATTTGGCCATTGAGTACCGCCAGGGAATCTGGTTGCAGTTGAGCCAGAATTTGTCTGTTCATGGGAATCAGATCCTGCGAAATTGTACCTCCTGTGGTACCACCCTCCAAACAGGACATGAAAAGTATATGCGGGGCATCATCTGCGATCAGGCACTGCAGGCGCAGGTGCATGACAACACCCTCCAAAACATCCCCCAGGGCATGCTCACGCTCCAGCAAGGGTTTGGAAACCAGTACTTTTGTAACTACCTTGAAGGCTTCATGACCGGCATGTACTTCGATGGGGCTAGTATTGACCCGCAGGGAGCTCCGAATAACGCCACAGATAACCAGTGGAACGATGCAAATGGGTTTTATCGGATTGACGGGCAGTTGGATCCGAACGTATCTGTTGATTGGTATTTCGATGTTTCTCCCGGCCCGTTGTATAATCCAAATCCATACAGTGCTTCGGTCGTAGCTCCTCAAACCGGCATAAGTAGTAACAATTGCAATGTGGTATTGCCCATTGTTCCTGAGCCCAAGAAACTCTCTGAATTATTGGAGGACAGTACCTATCAGGCCTACCTTACGGAGAAAAAAATGTATGACCGGCTCATAGTTTATAGGCAATTGAAAGACAGTCTGCAACTGATGTATTCCGGCTCTACCTACGACCTTACGCTGCAGAACTTCTTTAACCTGATGGCGCTGGGCAACACTGGCTATCTTGAAAATGTGAAGGATGCCCTGAACAGCGGAGACAAAACAGCGGCTGAACTGGCCAATTCGCAGGTAACACCAGTCAACCTGCACGAGTCCAACAGTAAAACTGTTAACGCTATACTCATCGCATCCGACAAGGACTCCATTTACTATGATAATGCTGGCCGGACCATGCTCCTGAGTATTGCTTATCAAAACCCGTTGATCGGTGGTGAAGCTGTTTACAGGGCCCGGGCCATCTTACGCTTGGATCTGGAAGATCAAACCATTGGATTCCGGGAAGCCAATACGCCGGTAAAACACGATAAATCGTTTAGTGTTTTCCCTAATCCGACAACCGGGGAGTTCATGGTATCGATATCTGCAACACTGAACCAGGAGGCCAGGTTAACGGTTTACAATCTGCTGGGCATACCGATTCAGGTTGGTAAAATACCAATGGGTCAATCGTCCACCACGATAGAGCTAAATGCTTTTGAACCCGGAATCTACCGTCTGGTGATCGAGTCGGCTTCCGGAAGCGAAACGCATTCAATAGTGC
>ERZ724526.1264-NODE-1264-length-13275-cov-5.668986_pt1 | contig 13275 bp, 9 predicted proteins | sample MGYA00376059_ERZ724526 | MGnify/ENA primary metagenome ERZ724526 (study PRJEB28724, sample SAMN07190883) | activated sludge metagenome | isolation source: activated sludge of sewage treatment plant in Hong Hong | place: Hong Kong | collected 2016-03-17 ... | reverse complement strand
GCTGAAACATCTCAACAACATGCTAACCAACAGCATGGTTCGATTGCTTCAAATGCTAATGGAAATAGCACAACAACAGTAGCAACAATTCAGGGATTATCAACCGAATTTAATGGTAGTGCTCTTCCAAAGCATCAAGGTATTATCAATACATTTGCGTAACTCGAAACGCCTTTGAGTAGAATTGAGGAATAACCAAGATCACCCGTTCAAACAATCTGGCAGCAGGGCATTTCAAATTAACGCAAGCAATTTTTATCGGGGATCACCTTGGATATTCCTTCATGCACAGTTGGATAAAGCAATTTGATGCGCAACTCTCGTTTCATTCGATCATTTGTTAAACGCCGTGATTCTTCCATGAAAGATAGCAGGCCGGCTGGAATCTGTTCTTTGGCTTGTGCACGCGAAATTCTAGGTGGGTGGGGTAATTTAAAAGTGTCCGCAACCAAATCAAAATAATCACCCATTTTTAAACTCGAATCATCACATGCGTTATAAATTCTACTATTTTTCCCATAATGGAAAGCAGCTACGATAATCCGCGCCAGATCATCGGCATGGATGTGATTAGTATAACTATCTTCCTTCTCTAGTAATGCTGGAGTACCTTGCTTTAGCCGAGCAATGGGCAATCGGTCTATAGCGTAGATGCCCGGCACCCGCAATATAGTGACATTGCTACCCGTATCGGTACCCCATTTCCTAATCTGACATTCTGCATCAAATCGCCTCCAAGCTCTATCATTGCGTGGCTTAACGGGATTATGTTCTCCAACCCACTGTCCATCCCTATCACCATAAACTCCACTTGTGCTGATATACACTAGCCGATGTGGTATCCTTCCCTTTGCTCTGGAATGTTGTCGACTCAGCGCTGCCAAAAGATGCCGCGTACGAGTATCTTTTAAACCCATATTAGGAGGTGGTGCCAGATGAATAATGGCATCTGCAATCCCAGACAACCGCTTGAGGCTTGCTTGCTGATCCAAATCACCCAACAATGGGATAATTTGATGTGAACGTAGTTTACTAAAATTTTCTGTCCGACGAGTCAATCCAAGCAATCGGTAGTACCTAGCGAGAAGCGGAGCTGTTCTGAGTGCAATGTCCCCACATCCAATAATTAGTAACGTTTTTTTCATTTCAGCGTATCAAATTAATCGTTTTAAATTTTTAAACTATGTCTTATCAAGTCATCGTCAAGCCAAGCAATCATACTTTTACTATCGAAACAGGGGAATCGATTCTTCAAGCAGCCCTAAGACAAGGCATTTCACTCCCTTACGGCTGCCGCAATGGTTCATGCGGCGCTTGCAAAGGAAAAATTTTGCAAGGACAGGTCGATTACGGTAGATATGATGAAACAACACTCACTGAACAAGACAAACAAAATGGCCTGGCTTTGTTTTGTTGTGCATCGGCATTATCGGACAACTTAGTGATCGAATGTCACGAGGTTGATACCCTTAAAGACATCAGAATACGCACCATGCCCTGTCGGGTCCACAAACTTGACCGTGTAGCACCTGATGTGATGGTTATTTATCTCAAGCTTCCTACAAATGAACGTTTGCAATTCTTGCCAGGCCAATATATCGATATTTTACTCAAAGACGGCAAAAGACGTAGCTTTTCATTAGCAAACGCTCCCCACGACGATGAGTTTTTGCAACTGCATGCACGGAATTACCCTGGTGGGGTTTTCTCTGAGCATGTTTTCACCCGGATGAAGGAAAAAGATATATTGCGAATTGAAGGGCCGTTGGGATCATTCTATTTGCGGGAACCCCCTAGTGATAAAACCCCACTAATTTTTCTTGCGAGTGGAACCGGTTTCGCCCCGATTAAAAGCATTCTTGAGCATATTCTCTCTACACTTCCTTTCCAAGAGAGTCATCGCAAGTTATTGCTTTACTGGGGAGTGCGCGTAAAAGCAGATCTTTACTTAAATGACTTGGTCGAACAGTGGGCTAACACCTACAAAAATTTTAGCTATATTCCGGTATTGTCGGATGCTTTACCCACTGATCAATGGAAAGGTAGAACCGGTCTGGTCCATCAAGCCATATTGGAGGACATTCCCAATCTAGTATCCTATCAGGTTTATGCCTGCGGTTCTCCTTTAATGGTCAAGGCAGCTTATCAGGATTTCACTCAATTGAGAAATCTACCCGCCGCCCAGTTCTTTTCTGATGCATTTATTCCCTCTGATAATCAAACGCCTTAGCGTTTATATCGTCTGCTTCTGCAAAGAAAAACCTAAACCTTTATGATAATGATCAGAAGCCAGCTCACGTTTATCCAGCTTCTCAAATAATTGAGCAAGGGCCAAATGCGCTGCACGGCTTGGTTCAATTGATAAACTTGCTTCTAGGTAATTTTGTGCTTTACCCCATAACTCACAATAAGTACACAACTTACCTAATGTTAGAAGAAGCTCAGCATTATTAGGATTTTTACTCAACCAGTTCTCTGCACGTTGAATTTGCCAACTGACACTATTACCAAGGCATTTTGAATAAAGTGTAATAAGCTCATTATCTAATTTGCTGTCTAGACTTTGCTCAATGACTCTTTGTGCAGTTGCCATATCATTCAACGCGATATAACCTTTTGCAGCTGTGGCAGCCAAGCGACTGTCCAATTGCTCCATTGAATTCAAACTATGCCAGTATTTATTGAGAAGATCTAAGTTCGTACTATTTTTCTTGATGCTCTCTTGCTGAGCATGGTGCTTGAGTTGCTCAATCGAGCCTTTACCATAAGGATAACGATTTGCAAGAATATTGACCAAATCCATGACTGCATCCCAGTTTTGGGCCATTTGCTGCGCCCTCAACTCCAACTGCAATGCCGTAATACTTTGCAAGCCACCTAAAGAATATAAAGAATGCAACGCATCAAGCGCTTCTTTATGACGACCTTCCTCTAGTAGCAACTCAGCTTGGGTAATCAACCGAAGCGTATGTTCACCGGGCGCAACTTCTTCAGAAGCAGCTAAGAATTCATCGCGTGCCGTGTAATCTTCTAGCTTATGCGCTGCTCGTGCTGCCAATGCTGCGTTAATACCATTAATGATCGGAGAACTGTTCAATCTAAGGGCTGAGGCCGCAGCTTTCTGAGCTCTATCATATTTTCCTTCAAAAAATGCCTTTAAGCCAACCAAGGTTCGGTCATTGATTCTTTTGCGTCGAAAGTAAAAACTAAACCCTAAAATTCGCGCTAGGATTTTAAGCAAAACATAGAAAATAAAGAACGCAACAATTAATAAAATGAAAAAATTGTTAATCGTCAACTCAACCTTATAAGGCGGCACATTAAATAAAACCGAACCGCTATTGAATTGAGCAACATATACAATCCCAACTGCTGCTGCAAAAAGAAATAAAACCCAAAGCACTAGTCTCATTCATCTCCTCCCTCATTTGTAACTTGAATATAGTGTGCCATTTCGATGGTTCTGAAATAATTGTTATTATGATTCTTTGTCCTCTAAACGATAGCTATGCAACGAATCAAGTACTTTGAGCACTTCGACAACTGATTCTGCTTGTTTATCAAAGTGACGGTCCATTGAAGCAACGACCTCGCCAAGATTAGATTGAAGATCTGCACGATCTTCAGATGATAAAGCTAGCTGTGCTAGCGTCAGTTTTAATTGTATATTTTTTCGTAACTGATCAGCTTGAGCTGGTGAGATAATTTCAATGCTCGAGTCATCGATTTTCTGAATACTGATCAGCTTTTGAAGATCTTTGCAAATTTCAGATAAGAACAAATATAGCTTACTATTTTGCAAAGTTTCGGAATGCGGCAATGCGAAATCCAACTTAACAAAGTGACGATCCATCGCAAGCGGTAAAGTCTCGATCACTTGAGAAATGGATGCAAGCTTTTTAGCGATTGCTTGATCATTCTCGGAGAGCGTCGCTTTTATTGCACCAAGTTGCTTTTCCGCACTACTCAATTCAGTTTCAATATCAGCGAGTAACTGACGCGGCTTCTTCCCCGTTAAATCAACTTTATCTAAATACCCTGCAATCGCGTGTTTCAGCTCGACAAGATGGCCACTCTTCTTTGCCCAGAACCAGCCCATCACCGCGAGCACAATTATCAGAACGAGAAAAGCCAACAAGGCGCCCTGCTGGGAAGATCGATGTTTAGTATGCTGGATTCTTTCCATATTTCCAATAAACCATATAAATTAACGATTAAAATAACTCAACAGACCCGCAATCAAACCATCATCACCGCTCTCAGTCAAATTAATATCTTTCAAACCAAGATCTTTCGCCATTTCTGCAATCCGCTCATGCGCGGTGAAAAAAGGTGTATTTTTTAACAATTGTTGGCCAACTTCCCCTACCATGTCAAATAAATTGTGTAATCCTTCACTACTGGTTATCGTTACTGCATGAATAGATCCACGCGACCAATACGCTAGTAAAGCCGACACATCAGTTTTTGGTTTATTACGCTGATAGCACTCAGCGTATTCGACAATAGCACCGCGATTGGTTAAGGTTTCACCTAATAATTTTCGCCCTTCATTACCACGAAAAATTACGATACGTTTTTGCTGAACCTGCTTCAGTATCTCGAGCTCCAGCAATGCTTCACTATCAAATCGATGCGCTGGTAAGATTACTTTATCAATCCCATAAGAAGATAGCTTTTGTGCGCTCCCCTTACCGACCACCGCTACTTTTAGGTGAGAAGGAAAAGGGGCATTTTTACAAATTAAGGGTAGTGCCTTATCAACCGCGTTAGGGCTGACAAAAATTGCAAAATCAAATTCATGCAGACGATCGATTATGCTGAGTAACGGTCGGACATCCTCAACATCGGTTATCTCAAGTACCGGAAATAATAAAGGCTCGCCCCCCAGTGATTTAATTCGGTTAACAAGATAGGTTGCCTGGTGAGCTGGACGCGTGACTAAAATTGATAATCCAGAAAGCGCGGGCATGGGAATTGATCATGTACAGCGGCTATGAGACCACAAGTGCAGCTAATATTTTATCAGCACCCTGTGCCATCAAATTTTGGGCTAGCTGTTCACCCAGCGTAGCACCAGATTCAGGTTTTCCATTTAATTCATCGCTGACGATTCTTTTTCCATCTGGAGTCGCTACAAAACCACGCAAAGTCAGCACGTTGTCGTTGATTTGCGCAAACCCTCCCAACGGTACTTGGCAACTTCCACCCAACACTCTACTCATCGCGCGTTCAGCTTCTACACACTGCGCGGTTTCCCTATCGTGCAAGGGTTCCATCAAGCGAACCAAATCGGGGCGATTATCAAGGCATTCGATTCCTAGTGCGCCCTGACCAACTGCTGGCAGGCTTTGTTCAGGTTCTAGTAACGCAGTGATTCGGTAGGACAAATCGAGTCGTTTCAAACCTGCTGCAGCTAAGATAATCGCCGCATATTGACCTTCATCGAGCTTACGCAATCGTGTTTGCACATTCCCGCGCAGCGGTTGAATGTGCAATTGTGGAAAACGTGCACGAAGCTGCGATTCCCTCCTTAGGCTCGATGTTCCAACGACACTGCCCGCAGGCAATTCTGAAAGGTTTTTATATTGATTCGATACAAAGGCATCGCGTGGATCTTCACGTTCTGTGATAGCGGCCAAGACAAACCCTGGTGGCAAATTCATGGGAACATCTTTCATGGAATGAACCGCAATATCTGCGCGACCATCGGCAAGCGCTTGCTCGAGTTCTTTGATAAACAATCCCTTGCCACCAATTTTTGACAAAGTTACATCCAGGATTTGATCACCCTGTGTTGTCATTCCAAGTATGCTGATTTCGGTTTGTGGGTATAATTCGCGTAAACGATTTTTAATAAAATTAGCTTGCCACATTGCAAGAAGACTCTCGCGTGAAGCAATCACAATTTTAGAGGGAATAGCTGCTGGATTTGGCATGGTACTGTATTGAAAAATGACTGAGCTTATTTAATTTACGCTCATTCTAGCATGATCCGTTTTAATATAAACTGCACGAAATAGAATAAGCAGTATTTCGAACACAGGCATAAAGAGGGGGTACGAGTGATAGATGTTGACGCCGGATTAAACGATAACTCTGATGAAGACTCAGAGGAGGGGAAAAACACGCCCCTGCGGCACGACATCCGAATGTTGGGCCGCATGCTCGGAGATACACTCCGTGAGCACGAAGGGGAAGCAACCTTCAATCTCGTTGAGTCAATCAGACAAACCGCTATTCGTTTCCGACGTGATGGAGACCCTGTAGCGGGCCAAGAGCTCGATGCCATTCTCAATCGCCTAAAAAATAAAGAAACCATCGCAGTGGTACGGGCATTTAGCTATTTTTCTATGCTGTCCAATATCGCTGAAGATTTACATCATAACCGCCGCCGTCGTATTCATTTGCGAGCGGGATCTCCTCCCCAGTCCGGTAGCGTAACACTCGCATTAGAACGAGCGCTGCAGTCTGGCATTAATGGCAAAGCATTAGAAGATTTTTTTGACAAAGCGGTAATATCACCAGTCCTTACAGCTCACCCAACCGAAGTCCAGCGCAGAAATATTCTAGATTGCCAACTTACGATTCAACGCTTATTGACCGAACGGGACCGCACTCAATTGACGCCCAACGAAGCGCGCCATAACGAAGAGGCGATTCGCGCCGCAATCCAGATTTTATGGCAAACGCGAATGTTACGTTCGGTGCGACTAACGGTACACAATGAAATTGAAAATGGCCTCATCTATTATAGTTATACCTTCCTGAGCCAAGTCCCCTACATTTATGCAAAAATTGAAGACTTGCTTGAACGTCGCTTAGGGGACCAAGCGCCTCCCGTAGCATCTTTTCTGAAAATAGGTAGCTGGATAGGAGGGGATCGGGATGGCAATCCATTTGTAACACACCAGGTCATGCTGCATGCGGCGGAACGCCATTCAGCTTTGGTTTTTGATTATTATATCAATGAAGTCTATCGCATCGGCCAAACGATGAGCTTGGCCGAGCGACTGATTAAAGCAAGCGATGAATTAGAACAATTAGCCGCTGCATCACCGGACATTCCTGCTAGCCGCATTGATGAACCTTATCGAAAAGCTTTTTTAGGGATCTATGCACGTCTGATTGCCACCAGTCAACGATTGGGGCACGCGATTACGCCTCGCAATCAGGTCAAAGCTGGGGAATCCTATGCGGATAGTGCAGAACTCGTTCACGATCTCGACATTATTATCCATTCGTTAAAAAAGAATAAATCGCATTGGATTGCAAGAGGCGCATTACGCGATTTGCGTCGCGCAGCGGATGTATTCGGGTTTCACTTGGCACCCTTAGATATGCGCCAGCACAGTAAGATCCATGAGCAAGTTATCGCAGATCTTTTTGCACAAAGCGTGCACAAAAGAGATTATTTACAGCTCACGCCATCAGAACGCCAGGCGCTACTCTTAGATGAAATCACGAGCCCCAGGACACTCTATTCGCCTTATTTTAAGTATTCAGCTACAACACAAAGCGAGCTAAGAATTTTAAAAATGGCGGCCGAAATTCAGCATCGGTTTGGTCATGCAGCACTACCCAATTACATTATTTCCATGACCACCAGCGTTGCCAATATCTTGGAAGTAGTTTTACTCCTCAAAGAAGTTGGTTTGCTCCATTCTGGAGAGAACCCGAGACTCGGTTTAAATATCATCCCCTTGTTTGAGACAATTGGTGATCTAAGAGGTTGTGGCGCAATGATGGATGAGCTCTTTTCAGTTCCTTATTACCGTAAATTGCTAGAATCACGCGGTAACGAGCAAGAAGTCATGCTGGGCTACTCTGACAGCAATAAAGACGGCGGCTTCCTTACCTCTAACTGGGAAATCTACAAAGCTGAAATCAATTTAACTGAAGTCTTTGCTAAGCATCAAATCGAATTACGATTATTCCATGGTCGGGGAGGCACCGTTGGTCGAGGCGGGGGGCCAAGCTATCAGGGCATTATGGCTCAACCTCCTCATAGTGTTAATGGGCAAATCCGTGTGACGGAACAAGGTGAAGTTGTCGCCAGTAAATATACCGATCCCGAAGTTGGGCGCCGCAATCTAGAAACACTGGTCGCTGCAACGATAGAAGCGACATTATTAAGCCATGAAACGATCCAGGCTGATGTGACGCGTTATCATCAAGCAATGGAAGCTCTTTCTTCGCATGCGTTTTCAGCTTATCGAAATCTCGTATATGAAACACCAGGATTTAAGCAATTTTTCCTGGAATCGACACCCGTTCGTGAAATTGCAGGCCTTCACATCGGAAGCCGGCCTGCTTCCAGAAAACCATCGGATCGTATCGAAGATTTACGTGCCATTCCATGGGTTTTTAGCTGGAGTCTCAATCGCACTATTATTCCAGGTTGGTATGGGTTTGGCTCTGCCGTTGAAAAATTCATTCAACAACATGAGCAAGATGAAACTGGGTTAAAACTGCTACAGGAAATGTACGCTAAATGGCCATTGATGCAAACATTGCTGTCAAACATGGATATGGTACTTGCCAAAACTGATCTAGGTATTGCATCGCGCTATGCGGAATTAGTTACCGATGTTAGCTTGCGTGAACAAATCTTTAGTCGCATCCAAGAAGAATGGCAACGTAGTGTCAAATGGCTTTTTCAAATCACGGGTCATAGCGAATTACTCGAAGATAACCCCACGCTCGCTCGCAGTATCCAAATTAGGACACCGTACATCGATCCGCTCAATCACCTACAAATTGAATTGTTGCGTCGCTATCGTGCGGGTGGTGATGTTGAAGAACAAGTTCATCGCTCCATTCACCTTACCATCAACGGTGTTGCGGCAGGGCTTAGGAATAGCGGTTAGTATCGATTCTTTGAAGGAACTGAACCTTGTCAGTTCCTTCTACATTCCCAGATTGATTGACTATCTTCTTAGAAAGGATAAGTAGATACAAACACCAGATCATCCGCCACGATCGGCGTCCCGATTACATTAATCACCGAATCGATATCAGCACTTCCATTGCCTTCAATATCGACTTCGATACGCTGTGTTCCCAAACCCAGATCATAAGTTAGCCGTACTTCACTCACACCACTGGCAGTAAATGGAGCACTGCCTAGAAATACCACGCTATTCGGTGACCATTCTGTCGATTGCAAAATTATTGTATCTTCTAAACCATTAAAATCTGTAATGAGATCTGGCGCGATCGGGTTTGAATCACTTCCAGTCCCGCTACTGCTTATAGTAAATATAAACGTATCGCTATCACTCCCACCGGTTAGGCTATCTGCACCGCGGTTAGGCCTGAGCAAATCCGCCCCCGAACCACCATCCAAGACATCGTTTCCTGTTCCACCACGAATTTTATCGTCACCATTACCGCCATAAAGACTATCTCCTAGGAGATCACCGGCACCACTGAATATTGCATCATTACCATCGCCACCATTAATGATATCACTACCCATGTTTCCATTAAGCCAATTATCTAGGTTAGAGCCGATAATCGTATCATTTAGATCGCTACCCTGTACTTGTTCTACATTAAGAATGAGGTCAATACCTGCTCCACCGGTATTTTGCGACGCAATCAAACTCAAATCGACTGTCACACCACTGATCAAACCCTGGCGCTGATAATTAATCGTATCGATACCATCTCCACCATCAATACTATCGTTTCCAATAGTCCCTGTATCTGGAATCAAGAGATCATTTCCCAAACCACCATAGAGTTTGTCATTCCCAGCGCCACCATCAATCTGATCGTGCCCATCTAGCGCATAAATCGTGTCACCTCCATTTCCACCTACCAGAACGTTTCTAATATCGTTACCAGTCAGCGTATCTACAAAATTGGTGCCATTGATATTCTCGATATTAAGAATGATCTCTTTCCCTGCACCCTTGGTATCTTGTAAGACTATCTTACGCAAATCAACCGTTACACCGCTCGCCGCAGCTGAAACACTATAATCCACGGTATCAATACCATCCCCTCCGTCGACCAAATCATTCCCAATCGCACCGCTATCGGGTCTGATCAAATCATCACCAGCCCCTCCATACAATTTGTCATTACTGGCGCCCCCGTCGAGTAAATCATTCCCATCTAAGCCAAAGATCGTATCGCGGCCTCTACCCCCCAATAATGTATCATTCCCACTTAGGCCTGTAATCGTGTCATCACCCTCCAAGCCATCGATCATGTCACCGAGCAAATATTGCGCATCAATCGTGTCGTTTTTGCGTGTACCATAGGTAAAAGTTGTTGCCTTCTCATTAATTGCCATTTGCATTCTCCTTTATCATCAGAATTATAGTTATTGTTGATACTTACATTTTTGATTGTAATCCTTTAATACTCTTCGATATTGATCCAAATCAATATCCAAGCATCCTCCACTAATAGTTGGACAAGCACGAACATAGGGACAAGAAAGCAAGGGCAATATAATAATAATTACCCCTTCAAACTAAGTGGAACACCTAATTTGAAGAGGTTTCGCCCTGACAATATTAGGGCAGGAGGAAAATAAATGGAGCGTATTTATTTCTTAAGACTATCAATACAGGTTCGGACTTTTACATCATCGCCTGCATAGATTTTTTGGCAATCCTCAGGCGTTTGAGGCGGGTTTGCGAAGGCAGACGAGAAGGCCATCGCAACCATCAAGACTAAAACATAAGTGGTAATTCGTTTTTTTATCATCATGATTAAACTCCTATTTAACAATGAGTAAAGAAAACTGACGAATACGCCAGTAATTCTTATTTAGCAATGAGTGTGCCAACCTGATAAAAATTCGTTAGAACAACAAGTTACCGAAACTGCTCATCGATAATCCGATCAATCGCTGCACATTTTCACGTAATGATGTCGTTTTGAACCGACTTATAGATCGACAGAGTAAGCTATCGCAACGATTAGACTTGAAATAGCGCTGTCTTTAATTAGGAACAGTACCGGTAGAAAACCAAATAGCAAAATTTGCTTTCAGTCACTTCGCTGTTACGTGGGGCTTATTCAAAAAAACAGGAATTTCACCTTCTTTTGAGTTATTAACTGATTGCTGGCTGCCTTAACAGAATTTGTAAGGTAGCCAGCTAACCACGTCTCTCGATTATAGTACCGACCCGGTATTAACCCCGATAAGTGAAGCATCTGTCGTTGATGGATCAGTTACCGCATTATATAAATCAATCCCTGCTGTTGCCGCATCGGCCGCAGAGACATTAAAATAAACGTCTGTCATTTGAATTGAGCTACCATTCGTTAAGGTCGCATGACTATTCTCCATATGAATATTGCCTTGTGCATCCATATGAGCTGAATCGCTATAATTCAAATCAAAGCTGATAATTCCTACGTCTACTAAACTTAACAATTCATTAGCATCAGTTTGGTGATTCTCATTTGAATCTTGCCATACTATCAACTGGTTAAATTGCGCATCGCTTGAATCAATAACACGGTCCGCATTACTGTCAAACTTAGCAAGTTGCTCGAATCCTGCACCTTTGGCTGCCCCCCCAAACAATTCAGAAATATCATCAATCCTTCCATTATTGTTTAAATCAGCCGCCAAGAAGCCATCATCTCCAGAAAGCCAACCTGATTGAATAGCTTGCCCATTACCCATCAAATCAAAACTACCCGATGAACTAGATAATGCAGCAGTTTCCACGCCATCACCGTCTAGATCTAGTGCGATTGGGGTTAAGAATGGATCATTGGTTGAAACAGTTAGATTCTGAATTTTGAAGTAATCCTCAGGTGTTGTATCCGTGGTATCCGCTGCAATGACTAACACATTCCCTGATAGATTATTCGCATTGACATCAGCCCAGCGAGTAGTCGTTGAAGTGGTTGAATTAATTTCAGTAAATCCAAGATTTGATAATACGGTATTACTCATGCTGGTAATCGGTGTCGAAGTAGATCCAATCCAAACCTGAATATCACTATCTCCGCTGACATAACCTAAGAAAGCTTTGTCTACCGTCACATTCTGTGAAAATTGATAAACAACATAATTATCACGACCAACGTTATCTACCGTATGTGTATTTCCACTACCAGAACCTTCACTGCTATCCGTTACACCATGTCCTCCCGTATATGCACCTAAAAACGCTTTAGCCCAAGTTCCATAGGTTTTATCACGGCTCCAAGCAGTAGCTGTCGCTGTAACACCATTCACAGTGTAAGTACGGCTATTACCATCCGTTCCATCTGTATAAGTATTACCGTTGAAGTCGTAGGTAATGGTTAGTTTATTCGGTGCAAAACCGGCATCCCAACTTGTATCGTTCTCACCTGCCACAAGCGTTGTTAACGCAGAAACACCTGTGCTATTCACATCGGAATCAATCGTGTCATCACCACCTTGATTAGCTAAGGTAAATCCACTGTAACCAGTTGGTTTAACAACTTGTACCTTATAATCCCCAGGGTTCAAATTGGTAAAGTTATAGATACCATCTGTATTCGTGGTTGTCGACGCAACTACCGTACCTGATGAATTAAGCAATTTAACAGTTACACCGGCAACTCCTAACTCACCATTATTTTGGATACCATTACCATCAGTATCACACCAAACTCGATTACCGATGGAGGCTTTACCCCCTTGCTGTGTTTCATCAGTACAAACAACTAATTGCTGTATCTTGAAAAAATCCTCAGGTGTTGTATCCGTGGTATCGGCTGCGATGACTAGCACATTCCCTGATAGATTATTCGCATTAACATCAGCCCAGCGAGTAGTCGTTGAAGTGGTTGAATTAATTTCAGTAAATCCAAGATTTGATAATACGGTATTACTCATGCTGGTAATCGGTGTCGAAGTAGATCCAATCCAAACCTGAATATCACTATCTCCGCTGACATAACCTAAGAAAGCTTTGTCTACCGTCACATTCTGTGAAAATTGATAAACAACATAATTATCACGACCAACGTTATCTACCGTATGTGTATTACCGCTTCCTGAGCCTTCACTGCTATCCGTCACACCGTGACCGCCACTATAAGCCCCTAAGAAAGCTTTACTCCATGTCCCATAGGTTTTATCTCGGCTCCAGGCACTTGCATTAACTGTCACACCATCAACTGTGTAAGAACGGCTATTACCATCCGTTCCATCCGTAGACGAGTTTCCATCAAAATTATAAGTCAAGCAAACAGAAGCTTTAGCCTTTAAACCCGCATCCCAGGTGAGGTCGTTTTCTCCTGATTCGAGTGTCGTGGTAATGGTAC
>ERZ724526.1256-NODE-1256-length-13320-cov-3.456087_pt1 | contig 13320 bp, 11 predicted proteins | sample MGYA00376059_ERZ724526 | MGnify/ENA primary metagenome ERZ724526 (study PRJEB28724, sample SAMN07190883) | activated sludge metagenome | isolation source: activated sludge of sewage treatment plant in Hong Hong | place: Hong Kong | collected 2016-03-17 ... | reverse complement strand
AGGCAATATTCATAAGGCTTTTGAAGAGCTCCTTAAGAGTTTGAAAGCCCCGGATCTTCTTGAGAAAGTTCTTGAACTGACGGTTGCAGAATTAACAGAAAAGGAATATCCGGTATTTCATCATGAAGAAAATCTTTACATCACACTATTGCACCTAAAAGATCATGTTGTCAAGTCTTCTTCAGTTAGAAATCTAATCTTTCTAAATATTAATTCAGGACGGGCAATTGGTTTTATACCGGAACAATTACTCTTGCTTGCCGTTCAATCACTCACAAGCAAGGAATGGAATAAAATCCTACTTTCTTCAACTGTCCTGAATCTAACTTCCCCAGTCTGGCTACGATTCTTGGATAAAATATCAGAATTATCCATGACTGCTGCCCATTTTGGACAGATTATGACAGTGTATGAATCCTTACCTTATTATGAGGTACGCTGTAAAGCGGCTGACCTGCTCGTCACTGAAAGTATCCATCACAAAAATATCGAGGAGGCCAGGTTACTAACCAGACGATTCTCATTAGAACTGTCCCAACCCGGCATGGCCCGCTCCTACTTTTTGCTAGAAGAATACGCACCTGAGAAAATAAGATCCTTTATTGAAGATTATAAAAAATTACACTCAAACGCTTCTCACGAATTTATCTTGCTTCTACTCGAAGAAAATGAACTCTATGAATTACTTGTGGATGAATTGGAAAATGAAGACAATATTGAAATAATCATAAAGTATGACCGGCATCTTTTCAATCAATACAGTAAAAAGATGCTCAATAAATACCTGGTACTTTCAGGTCAATTTCTAAATCAGTTTGCCGGTCATCAGGCGTATGAATACATTGACCGTATACGCAAACACATCAGCAAATACGGAACCAAGGCCCATAACGCTGAGTTTTCAGATCATGTTCAAAAGTTATTTCCTGAGCGAACCAATTTACAAAATTTAAGTTAGACTAATATGAAAAAAATATCATTTTTACTTTTGCTTGCCGGGGTCCTTGCTGCTTCGTGCAAACCAACAAAAAGCACACAACCTCCGGAATGGCTAAAGGCACTGAGCATTTACGAAATTACGCCAAAAAATTAGTCAGAAAAAAGAAACATCGCGGCGATTACAGAAAATATTTCCAAGATCAGATCACTGTATGTATCAGCAATTGCGCTGACACCTGTCACGCCGGTGGACATCATGAACTCCAGCTTTAATCCCAATGATCCTTACGCATCGGTCAGTTTTGACGAGTTGGACAAAGAACTCGGCACGGAAGCAGAATTAAGAAAACTGGTGGATGAGGTACATGCGAATAAAATGAAAATACTCCTTGAATTTGATATCAGTTATACCGGCGTCAATCATCCTTGGAGAACGAATCATGTAGACTATTACCTGACCAATGATAAGAAAAAAAATGATCTTTACAACAGGGATTTTATTACCCTCAATTACAGCAATAGCAAGCTCCGCAAAGCCATACTAAAGTCAATGCTCAGCTGGAAGTCAAGGTTTGGCATCGACGGGATCATTCTTTTAAACACCGACGCCCTGCCGGCTGACTTTTGCGAAGAACTCAGCAGTTACCTGAAGTCCAAGGATTTTCTCCTGGTGAGCGGTTCCCAATGTCCGGATCAGGTCAAAACCAATGTGTTTGACTGCTATTTTAATAACAGACTGTACGACGCACTCAAAAAAATATCAGACAACGCTGCAAAGACCTCCGATTTCAAAAGCATCATAGACGAAATTTCAAGCCTCCCGTTCAAAGGAACCGCTATTAATTTTTCACGCAATGCACGAATAAATGAAACAGATGTATCTGAGGCGCAGTTATTCCCGTATTATTATAAATTACCAAATGTAATCAGTATCCTCATCGGCGGCATTCCACTGGTACTTAACGGACAGGAAGAACCCATGTTTATGAAATACGATGTAAAGAAACCAACGTATGTCACAAGAGATTATCAATATAACGTCGAACTCTACCGAGGATTGTTTATACACCGAAAGGAGAACGGTGCTTTATTCTCCCTTGAAAACAATATGCCTGAACTGATTTCTGATTCAGAAGAAGTACTTGCCTTTGAGCGCAAGATTGGATCCGCGAGCATTGTATTAATGGCTAACCTGACTGATAAACAGGTCAGTTATCGTATCTCCAGAACGTACAATCAGTATGTAGAATTTTTTACTCGGGCGCTTGTGACCTTTGACAACCAAACCGAATATCGCCTAGGACCTCACCAATTCCTCGTGTTGACCAATAAGCACTGATGGAGATTCAACTTTGGTGGACCGGAAAGACACAGCTGAAATTTATTTCAATGGGTCTTGAAGAATATTTACAAAGGCTAAGCCACCTCTGTAAGTTTAAGGTTCACGAGTTTAAAGGAACCCGGGGATTGCAGGATCCAGCCCTTATCCGCAAACGGGAAGAGGAAGAAATTAGTGCACGTCTCCTAAGTGGTGATTACCTGATCCTGCTCGATGAAAAAGGTACCATGCGCAGTTCCACAGAACTGGCAACGCATCTTGACAAACTCCAACAGCAGACACACGGCAGAATTATTTTTCTGATCGGAGGTGCCTATGGATTTACCGATGAATTTCGTTCAAAGGCCCGCGAATTGATTTCTTTTTCTTCATTTACCCTGTCTCACCAACTGATCAGACTTTTCCTCGCTGAACAACTTTACAGGGCATTTACAATTATTAAAAAAATACCTTACCATAATGATTGATCCGCAAACACTTGTCTCTGTCGGGATCCTGATCGTTACCGCCTTGATTTCCATTCCGGGCTTTTCGAATTACGGCATCATTGAAGCCTGCAGACATTATCCTTACGAGGAATACAGGAATAAATCATATTATCGCTGGCTGACCTGCGGATTCGTTCATGGCAGTGTGATGCATCTATTGTTGAACCTCTTTGTACTATGGCAGTTTGGATTCGTCATCGAGAGGCTGTACACTTCAATGTTCGGACTTACCCAGGGAAGAATGATCTACTTTACAACATACCTGTTGATCATGGTGCTGTCATGTATACCAAGTTATTTAAAAAATAAAAACAATCCCACTTACGCTTCCATAGGAGCTTCAGGGGCGATATCAGGTATACTATTTATTTACATCCGGTATTTTCCGTGGAACACCTTGCTCATTTATGGAATCGTTCCATTGCCAGCTATCATGATGGGGGTACTTTATCTTATTTATTCATGGTGGGCTGCAAGAAACTCCAATGATGGCGTTGACCACGAAGCACATTATTACGGGGCCATTACAGGTTTTTTGTTGTCCTTGATTATTGACCAGATCCCCAGATTATTATGAAAACACTATACTTGCTTCTTCCGCTGATTTGTCTTATTCAATCCTGTATCAGGATGCCTCAGCAATACAACATCATCTCTCCCGGTATCTGGCGCGCGAGCCTGGTACTGAATGATTCCCGTGAAGTCATTGTCACACGAAGCATTGACAAGGTCGTTACACGAGATGCTAACCCGGAATCAACGAAAACTTTAATCCCTTTCAATTTCGAAGTCATTTACCGGAATGACAGCAGCTTCTATATCGAAGTAATCAACGGACCCGAGAGAATCAGGTTTGATTCAATTACCTACGGGCGGAATATCAAAACAGGCAATGACACTATGGTTATTTATTTAAGGCCCTACGCATCGGTCATCCGTTGCATTTATGAAAACAATAAAATGGCCGGTGAATTTATAATCCTTGACAAAGTCAATTACAGCATACCGTTTGAAGCAAGTTACGGGCAGGCTTATCGCTTTCTTAAGATTCCAGAAAAAAGCAACTTGCAGATCAACGGTTCATGGAATGCGATTTTTGCTAAAGATTCTTCTGATCAGTTTAATGCAATCGGAGAGTTTCAGCAAAATGGACAAAAAATCACGGGTACTTTTAGAACAGAAACTGGTGATTTTCGCTATCTGAGCGGAGAGATCAGTGGCGACAAACTCATGCTTTCCACATTTGACGGTGCCCATGCATTTTTGTTTAAGGCAGATATCAGTGATTCGCTGATGACCGGCGTTTATTATTCGGGCAAGCACTATCAATGCTCCTGGGAAGCCAGAAGATCGGATCATGATCCTTTGATTCACGCAGATTCAATGTCCCGGGTTATCAGCACACAACCACTGGCACTTAATCTTCAGAATTCCGAAGGCACGTGGGTCAGCCTGAATGATCCTGTTTATCTGAATAAGCCTAAAATTATTCAGATAACAGGTAGCTGGTGTCCGAATTGCAGAGATGAATCGGAATTCCTTAGAGATTTCATCAAGGACAAACCGGATGCAGATTTGTCATTTCTGGCGGTTGCCTTTGAAAGAGGTCATGACAGGGCGCGATCACTGTCGCGCATAGCAGAATATAAACGTGCGATGAAGATACCCTACGAAGTTGTTTTAGGTGGTACTGCCAACAGGGATACAGCTTCCGGATTATTTCCTCAGATTGATGGTATCAAAGCATATCCAACAATGCTTTTTGTTGACAGATTCAACCACATCATCCATGTTCATACCGGATTTGATGGCCCGGCTACTTCCATGTTTAATTCATTTCGGGAATACTTTTATAAAAGTGTTGAAGAACTAAAAAAAATAAAATGAACGCTAAGATCGTATTGATCACCGGCGCAACATCAGGGATTGGCCGAGCTACCGCCCGTCTTCTTGCGGAACGTGAATATGCACTGATCCTGACAGGACGACGACAGGACAGACTGGATGCAATAAAAGAAGAATTATCATCAAGTTATAAAGCATCTATCATCACCAGATGCTTTGACGTGCGAAATTATGAATCATGCCTTGACGCAGTGCACTCACTCCCTCCTGAATGGAGTCATATCGATGTGCTGATTAACAATGCCGGCTTGGCCCTTGGACTAGATCTAATACAGGATGGACAATTGGAACACTGGGAGACGATGATCGATACCAATATCAAGGGCTTGTTGTACATGACAAAATTAATTTCTCCCGGTATGACAGAAAGAAAAAGCGGTCATATTATCAATATCTGTTCAACGGCGGGTAAAGAGACGTATCCAAAAGGCAATGTATACTGTGCTACCAAATTTGCCGTGGATGCACTCACCAAATCCATTCGTCAGGATCTGTACACTTACAATATCCGTGTAAGTCAGGTAAGTCCCGGACATGTTGAAGAAACTGAATTTGCAATTAATCGTTTTGAAGGCAACCGGGAGCGTGCGAATATTTACAGCGATTTTAACCCGCTCAAGGCAGAAGATGTCGCGCATTGCATTGGATATATCCTGAGCGTACCGGCACATGTTGCCATACATGACATCGTGCTCACAGGAACCCAACAAGCTAGCGCCACACTTGTCAACCGCACCGGAAGGATCTTTGACAAACAATAAGTTCAGAACCACATGTCATACGTTTCACTCAGGGATGCGCTCGATGATCTTCGTCGCCAAAATCAACTTCTTGTTATTGAAGACGAAGTCGATCCCAACCTGGAAGCAGCTGAAATACACCGAAGGATTTATCAGAAAAAAGGTCCAGCCTTACTATTTGCCAATCTGAAAGGCAGTGGTTTCAAAGGATGTTCCAACCTTTATGGTACCAATGAACGCTGCGAATACCTGTTTCGAGACGCACTCAAAGGACTTGAATTGCTCATAAAAATCAAGTCTGATCCGATGGATTTTTTCAGGCGGCCGCTATCATATATACAGCAAACACCTTATTTCACTTCCGGACTTCCGCGACAAAGAAAACATTCGGAAATTCTAGACCGCCAATGCCGGATGGAGGACCTGCCCGCGATTGTTGGTTGGCCCGGGGATGGAGGACCCTTTATTACGTTACCCCAGGTAATTAGCTTTCCACCAGGAAGCAACGCCGTAAAAGATGCCAACATCGGAATGTACCGAATTCAAATGTCTGGAAATGATTACCTCATCAATGAAGAAGCAGGACTTCATTATCAACTGCACCGCGGAATTGGCATTCATCACCGCCTGTACAATGATTCTGATGAACCCTTCAGGGTTACCATTGCAGTTGGAGGACCACCTTCTCATGCGCTTGCTGCAATTTTCCCATTACCCGAAGGCTTAAGTGAAATATTATTCACAGGCCTTCTGGGGAATCGTGCTTATCGATACAGTTGGCATGAACAGTTTTTTATTCCATCGGACGTTGACTTTTGCATTACAGGGATCGTTCAAAAAAATAATCTCAAACCGGAAGGACCTTTTGGTGATCACCTGGGATATTACAGTCTGAAGCATGATTTCCCGGTGATGAATATCCATCGCATTTATCACAAAAAAGACGCTATATGGCATTTTACTGTGGTTGGCCGTCCACCACAGGAAGACAGTGGCTTTGGGTTTCTTATTCATCAGATGGTACGCGAAATCGGCCGTCAGGAATTTCCGGGAATCCGCGAGATTCATGCTGTGGACGTTTCCGGAGTGCATCCCTTGTTGCTGGCTATTGGTTCAGAAAGATATATGCCTTTCCGTGATAAAAAACCAGAGGAAATACTGACACAGGCCATGCATCTTCTTGGTAAAGGTCAAACTTCACTCGCCAAATATGTCCTGATTACAACCAATGATGACAATCCTTCGCTAAGTACACATAACATTCCGGAATTTTTACAATACATTCTGGAGCGAATTGATTGGTCGCATGACCTTCACTTTATGACGGAGACTACCATGGACACACTGGATTATTCCGGATCATCCTGGAATGCAGGATCCAAGCTGATTATCAGTTGTCACCGTGAAAAATTGAGAACCCTTGATGACAATATCTCAATTGATCTGCTAAATATTCCAGGAATCCGCAAGCAATGTGTATTCCTTCCAGGAATTCTACTGTTGGAATTCAAACCTTTTGCAGATTATAAGCAGGAACAAATTGAACTAGAAATTCTTTGCAAGCTACTGGAAAGTGTTTCGATGCAAAACTTGCCGCTTGTTATACTCGTCGATGATCTCAATTTTTGTAAACTCAGCCTGGACAATTTCCTTTGGGCAGTTTTCACCAGAAGTAATCCTGCGAAGGACATCTACGGTGTGCGCTCCTTCACGGACTATAAACACTGGGGATGCAAAGGTCCACTGGTCATTGATGCGCGGATTAAGCCGCATCATGCACCTGTATTGGAAATAGATCCTGAAGTAAGCAGGAAAGTGGATAAGCTATTTATGAAGAACTCCGCGCTTAGAAAATTTATCTGATGCACAATCTGCCGGAAGCTTTTATACGTCAGAGCAAAGACCTACTGGGTGATGAAGCTGTCTTATTTTTTGATTCATTGCAAAGACCTCCATTGATATCATTCAGGTTGAATCCGCTCAAATATGAAACTGACCTGACAACATCCAATCGGGTAACCTGGGCAAAAAACGGATACTATCTGGATACCAAGCCCGTATTTACACTGGATCCTTTCTTCCACGCAGGACATTACTATGTACAGGAAGCGTCGTCAATGATACTCGAGCAGGTTATACGCGCACTCCCATTGCAGTCTGTCTCGTCAATTCTTGATCTGTGTGCAGCTCCCGGGGGAAAAACGACGCACCTGCTCGACCTTCTGCCTGCAGAATCTTGGATTCATGCCCATGAGACCATCCCGGGTCGTGCAGAAATTCTACGTCAGAATGTCGAACGCTGGGGTCGCAGTAATGCCTGCATCACACGTGGTAACATCAATTCAATTATACGTAGCGGAAACAAATATCAGTTAGTCCTTATAGATGCACCTTGCAGTGGTGAAGGTATGTTTCGCAAGGATCCTGTGGCATTGCAACAATGGGACAGCAGCAAAATGAGACATTGCAATCAGCTGCAAAAGGACATCACCCGACAAGCAGTAACACTGCTCGATGAAGGAGGCTTTCTTATTTATTCGACGTGTACTTTCAACCGATTGGAAAATGAAGACGTTGCGCTACTTCTGATGAAAGAATTTGGATTACAGCCCGTGCCCGTTTCAGGATTACCAGACGAGGTTCTTCGATTGCCCCAAGATTCCCCTGTACAAACCTACCGGTGCATGCCACATCGCATGGAAGGTGAAGGTCTGAGTTTCACCGTGCTTCAAAAACCCGGTACGCCAGGAAATGATGCTAATTTAGCAAGACACAAAAGAACGACCAAAGCCCAAAATTCTTACAATCCTACACTTATCGAAACAAATTTTGACCTGCAACAAACGCAGATCAATGAAAATAATTACGCCATTCATTTCCGTCACAGCGTATTCGTAGAATCATTACAATTGGCAGGCTGTGATGTACTGTCCGCAGGCATCCCGCTGGGACATCTGAAGGGCAATGATTGGTTTCCTGCGCATGGCCTGGCCATGAGTTCTGCGGTTAGTCATAAAATTGCCAGATTGCCAATGGAAAAATCCCTAAGCCTTGATTATCTTCGTGCAGACAGTGCCAGATTGCCGCAGATTCTGTCAGATGAACTTTGGCTGCTGGCGTCTTATCGATCTGCCAACCTTGGCTGGATAAAAAACATTCAGGGAAAGGCTAAAAATTATTTACCAAAAAACCAGAGGATACATTCACTCTGAAAAATGATGATGAAAAAATACTGCTTATTAATATTACTGTTACCGGGATTCAAATCCTACGCTAACCGCATTCCTCAAATAACACAATGTGATGTTCGTATCGATAACCAGACACTGGTTGTGAGTTATGAAATGTATGATGCGGAAGACACACAGCTTGAAGTTCGATGCAGAATTATTTTTAAAGACGGTCCCAACCGCAACAAAGAAGTAGCCATTCAATCGACACAGGGAGATATCGGATGGCCGATTACACCTGGCAGTAACAAATCCATTAGAATTATTCTGGAAAGAAACACAGACCTTTCCGCCGCGCTGACAATTATACTTTCTGCATATGACCGACAACCTTTGCGGATGGAAGAATTGCTGGCTGATGTCAGCGGGGAAAGAATAAAAAACGACATGCTGGCACTTCAAGGCAAAAGAAATGAGTCAACTGACAAAGCTTTCAAAGAACAAGCCAGGGCTTATATCAGAGACATCCTCAGCATCAAAGATTACCTCAACAGTTATGAATCTAAAGTTGGATCGCTGACCAATATTAATTATGAATCGACCCGTTGGGGTACTGCTCAATCAGATTCCCTGGAAATCATCGATGCGCATTATGACAGTTATGGCCAGGCACCCGGCGCGGATGATAACGCCAGCGGAACCTGCGGCGTCCTTGAAGCTTATCGGGTACTTGCCCCTTATGCTTCAAAAAAATCGATGCGTTTCATTTTATTTGACCTTGAAGAAAACGGACTGGTTGGCAGCAATTTGTATGTCAACAATCAATTGCCGGTTTCGGATCATGTTGACAATGTCATCAACTTTGAAATGATCGGTTATTACAGTGAAATGAATAACACTCAGGATCTTCCAGCAGGATTCAATATTCTATTCCCGGATGCGTACAACAAGGTGATTGCCAATAATCGCAGGGGTGATTTCATCAATAATATCGGCAACACGACATCAAAATCTCTCATAGCTGCTTTCCAAACGACTGCAGAGTCTTTTGTTCCAGAATTAAAACTTCTTAGCCTCGAAGTTCCGGGCAACGGAAGTATTGCACCGGATCTCCGTAGAAGTGATCATGCCAGTTTTTGGGATAAGGGTTATCGCGCACTAATGATCACAGACGGAGCCAATTTCCGAAACAAGAATTATCACACTCCCCGAGACAGTGCACAGTATTTGGATTATACGTTCATGAACAATGTGATCAAAACCTCCATTGCGACCATGGCATTACTGGCCGGCGTTGAACACGGCACATCTGCAGCAATAACCTTTACGCCCTCCGTCTCTACAAGAGATCTTAAAAATCCATTGCTGGATGTATATCAGGGTGGTCGTACAATCTATATTAAGGGTCAAGACATAGATGATATCCGAGAAATTATACTCATAAATTCTACCGGACAAACTTTCCGGATGAAGCTGCCACAGGGTCAAAATCAATTTACAATCAATAGCAATTATCCGCCCGGGATGTATTTTATTCTGTTTGATGTAACAAACTCAAAACTAATTCACAAAATATTTGTTTCGGAATAATTGTGAACAGTGTGCGGGTCATCCTTCTTTTAGGCAGCAATCTGGGTGACAGACTGAACAATTTTTTAAAGGCCATTAATCTGATTCAAGAAAGGGTCGGAAATGTGCTGCGTAAGTCATCAGTTTACGAAACCGAACCCTGGCAAATGAACAGCTCCCTTCGTTTTCTAAATCAGGCTTTGATGATCCAGACAAGCCTCACCGCCTCAGAGACAATGAACAAGCTGAAAGTTATTGAGCGCGAAATGGGACGTACCAGTACTCTTCATTATACTGATCGGATTATTGATCTCGATATTGCCTTCTGGGGAACTGAAGTCATTGAAGAAAAGGACCTGCAGATTCCTCATCCGCGAATACATTTACGTAAATTTGCACTTGTTCCGCTGGAAGAACTGGATCCACTGTGGATTCACCCCACATTGAATTGTACCGTACAGGAATTGCTCCGGTCATGCCAGGATATTTCCAATGTTGAACTGTTTAGACATGCGTAAAATTCCATACCAATATATTTGCATTGAAGGCAACATTGGCGCCGGAAAAACAACACTCAGCAAAATGCTGGCAGAAGAGTTAAACTGTAACCTAATTCTTGAAAAATTTGCTGAAAACCCTTTCCTTGAATTTTTTTATAAAGATCCGGAGCGCCATGCATTCACTGTAGAATTGTCATTTCTGACAGAACGTCACAAACAATTGCAGCAAGACCTTACGACCGGAGACCTTTTTACAGAATTCAATCTGGCTGATTACTCACTCATCAAAAGTCTGCTCTTCGCCAGACAAAACCTTAATCCCGAAGAATTTAAGTTGTTTCAAAGTATTTTCAATATTCTGTCAGCAAAAATCCCCAAGCCAGATTTAATTCTCTACCTCCACCGCCCGATCGAACGCGTTAAAAAACATATCGAAGCAAGAGCGCGTGATTATGAGCAGACCATTCAGGACAGCTACCTCGAAACCATCCAAAACGCCTATCTGGATTTTTTCAAAACCCAGACGCTGTTGCCTGTGGTTATGCTCGATGGTGAAAATATGGATTTTGTCAATAACCCGCAGCACCTTGATGAAATTAAAAAAATACTTTTTCAGAATTTCAAACCAGGATTACATCATTTAAGAATCATTTTTTAAAAAATAAATCATGTCGCAATTTTTTAAATTTCTCTTCGCTTCCTGCCTTGGAACCTTCCTCGCACTCATTCTGCTTTTCTTCTTTTTACTAACACTAGGCGCCGGTAAAGTCGCCAGTGAATTGAAAAATACTGATAAGCAGGTCATGGACAATACAGTCCTTAAAGTGTCTATTCCAGACCAGCTTCCTGAACAAACGGACAACATTGCAATGAACGATTTTCGCCTGGGCGACAACCAGATCCTGGGAGTACATGATTATGCTGCAGCCATTGTTAAAGCGGCCAGTGATCCAAAGGTCAAAGGGATGTACATACAAGGACAAATGAATGCCCACGGGTACGCAACGTTGAAGATAATACGTGATGCAATTTTAAAGTTTAGGGAACAAGGCAAATTCGTTGTGGCCTTCAGCAACTACTATGATCATAAGAATTACTACATCGCGTCTGCGGCCAATCAGGTTGCCATGCACCCGTTGGGATTTTTGCAGCTCAATGGTTTTGGTGCGTCAATACCCTTCTACAAGGAACTCATGGAAAAAATCGGTCTGTCATTCAACATTTACTACGCAGGAGAATTCAAATCTGCGACAGAACCATTCCGTTTGGCCAAGATGAGTGATCAGAACAGGTTGCAGCTTCGGGAATATCTCAACTCACAGCTCGACCTGTATGTTCAACAAGTTGCAGAGACCCGTAAGATTGATGCCGGAATTTTGCGCACCGATTTTGATCAGTTTCAATCGTATACGGCAGACAAGGCCATTGAACACAAGCTGATGGATCAGTTGTGCCATGAAGAGGAATTGTTTTCTGAGATCAAATCCAAACTATCGCTGGACAAGGACAAGTCAATTGACTTTATGTCTGTTGAAGATTATTTCAAAGCCACCGGTAAAGATGAGGATTACGCTGCTAAAAATAAAATCGCTGTGCTCTTTGCCGAGGGGCAGATCACGGATGCCAAAGGCAATGAAGGCGAAATTGGGAAGAAGTATCTGAAAATCATTCGCGATATCCGCACCAATGACAAGATTAAAGCACTCGTATTGCGCGTCAATTCTCCGGGAGGTTCAGCAATCATGTCCGATGAAATTCTCAATGAACTGGATATGACACGCGCCGCCGGCAAACCAGTGGTGGTGAGTATGGGCGACTACGCAGCCTCCGGTGGATACTTCATCGCCTGTCACGCCGACAGTATTTTTGCGAGCCCTCATACACTTACCGGTTCGATTGGCGTATTTGCCATGATCCCGAATTTCAAAACAATGACCGACGAAAAAATCGGTGTTGACTTTGACACCGTGGGAACAGGCCCGATGTCCAATCGGTTTAGCCTGGCATTCAAATGGAATGAGACGGAAGGAAAAATAATGCAGGAGAATATTGACCGGACGTACCTGGCATTTCTGAAAGTCGTAGCTGATGGCCGCAAAATGGATATCGAAAAAACAAAGGAAATTGCCAAGGGAAGAATTTGGGCCGGACCAAAAGCTGTTGAACTGGGTCTTGTCAACCGTCTGGGCGAACTTAGTGATGCAATTCATAGCGCGGCAAGTCTTGCCTCAATAGACAAATACCGCATCGCAGAATATCCGCAACAACCGGATCCGATTCAGAAAATCATCAACAAGATTCAGGGAAAAGATGAGGACATCTCTTCATCAATGCAAAATAAAATTCTCCGCGAACAACTCGGTGAAATGTACCCGGTCTATCAGGAATGGCAGCAGATCAGGCAGTTGAAAGGTGCACAGATGAGACTTCCTATTAAGATCACTTATTGATGACAAACTTAAACCTAAAGCTCAGGCCTTGGAACGAGGAAAAAGATCTCGACAACCTGGTGCATCTGGCCAATAATCCTCGCATCGCCGAAAGACTGATGAACAGATTCCCTCATCCCTATTCAATTGAGGACGGCAAGCGATTTATTCATGCTGCAAATGCTTCAGATCCACCACATGTATTGGCGATTGATCTTCTGGGTCAAGCGATCGGAGGTAT
>ERZ724526.1254-NODE-1254-length-13320-cov-10.940972_pt1 | contig 13320 bp, 8 predicted proteins | sample MGYA00376059_ERZ724526 | MGnify/ENA primary metagenome ERZ724526 (study PRJEB28724, sample SAMN07190883) | activated sludge metagenome | isolation source: activated sludge of sewage treatment plant in Hong Hong | place: Hong Kong | collected 2016-03-17 ... | reverse complement strand
GTCATGCCGTCGGCGGTGCGCAGCCGGAGCAGGTGGCCGCGCCGTTCGTCGAATATGCCGCGGCTGGTCTGCCACGGCCGGCGCAGCGGCAGGCAGTAGGGCAGCCAGTCGGCGGCGACGACCTTCACGGGCGCTTGCGGTACTTGCCGAAGTTGGGCGGGCGGCGTTCGAGCCAGGCGTTGCGGCCTTCCTGGCCTTCCTCGCTCATGTAGAAGAGGCCGGTGGCGTTGCCGGCGAGTTCCTGGATGCCGGCCAGGCCGTCGGTGTCGGCGTTGAAGCCGGCCTTGATCATGCGCAGTGCCATTGGCGACAGCTTGAGCATGTCGCGGCACCAGCGCACGGTTTCGGCTTCGAGATCGGTGACCGGCACGACGGCGTTTACCAGCCCCCAGTCGAGCGCCGTCGCGGCGTCGTATTGGCGGCAGAGCAGCCAGATTTCCTTGGCGCGCTTCATGCCGATGGTGCGCGCCATCAGCCCGGCGCCGAGCCCGGCGTCGAAGCTGCCGACGCGCGGCCCGGTCTGGCCGAAACGGGCGTTGTTGGCGGCGATGGAGAGGTCGCACACCAGGTGCAGCACATGGCCGCCGCCGATGGCGTAGCCGGCGACCATCGCCACCACCGGCTTGGGCAGGCGGCGGATCTGCATCTGCAGGTCGAGGACGTTGAGGTGGGGCGTGCCGCCGGCGTCGATATAGCCCTCGGCGCCGCGCACGGTCTGGTCGCCGCCGGAGCAGAAGGCCTCGTGGCCGGCGCCGGTCAGGATGATAGCGCCGATGGCGTTGTCGTGGTGGGCGTGGTGGAAGGCGTCGATCAACTGTTTAATGGTTTCCGGGCGGAAGGCATTGCGCCGTTCCGGACGGTTGATGGTGATCCGGGCGATGCCTTCGGCGGCGTCGTGAAGGATGTCGGAATAGTCGGCCTGGGGCTGCCAGGCGGGAAGGCGGTCGGACATGGCGGTGGGCAGGGTTACGGACAGGCTGCGAGTATAGCGGCACGCGCTGCCCGCCGATTTGATCTGGGCGCGCTCGGCGGCGGAGGAACTCCTCGAACCGGCTGAATACGGCGTCGTCGACGAGGTGCCGGGCAACGCCGGAATTGTTGATGCGCTCCCGGCCCGGCGAGGTGCGACCAAATGCTCCGAACGGGTTGGAAAACGACCATATCAGGCCAGGCGTGAAATATGCTGCAGCCAGTCCCGCAGGCCTCACGCTAAATTGCGCGCAGTGGAGAGAGTCGGGTGGCAGGTTCCGCCCAAGGTAACGATCATGAAAATGGGATGACGGTCGATGGTTATGGCGAGTGAAGACGGATTGAGCTGGCCGCTTTGTGTACCAATGGCCAAGCTTGGTTTCGCGCCGAGGAAGCGCTTGACACAAAGCTGCGGCCTCAGCCGTTGCAAGAGCGATTCAAGCCGCCAACGGCTCTTGCCTGCTATAGCGATGGCGCTCGCGGGTACTGCAAAGTCGTTGGAGAGAACAATCGGTGGCCTGCCGGTGTTCATGCACGCTCCCTGGAGGTCGTTTGCGGGGACCGACGTTGCCAGAATTCCATCGGCGTTGGGCCTCAGCATGTTGCTGGCGCTGCCCGCCCTGGCCGCGACCGACGGGGAGGAGCTAACCCTCGAACAGTTGCTCGAAACCACGGTGACCAGCGCTTCCAAGTACGAGCAGAAGGAAAGCGAAGTGGCCGCCGCGGTCACCGTCATTACCCGTGAGCAGATCAGGGCCTACGGCTGGCGCACGCTGGCGGCGGCCCTGGCCAGCCTGCCCGGCTTCTTCCTCACCTATGATCGGCAATACACGTATGTCGGCGCCCGCGGCTTCGGTTTGCCCGGGGATTACAATACCAGGATCATGCTGGCCATCAACGGCAACCGGGTCAACGATACGGTGTACGATCAAGCCATGCTGGGCCGCGAGTTCCCGCTGGACATGGACCTGGTCGAACGCATCGAGGTTCTGGCCGGCCCGGGCGGCGCGATCTACGGCCAGAACGCGATGTTGGGCGTAGTCAACGTGATTACCCGCACTGGCGCCACGGTGGATGGCGGCGAGTTCGCCGCCGCGTGGCAAAGCCCGCAGGCGATGCGGGAAGGCCGGGTCAGTTGGGGAAAGGTGCTGGACAACGGCGTCGATGTCCTGTTCTCCGGCACCGGCATGTACGCGCGCGGCGAGAATCTCCACGTCACCTTCCCGGGCGCTGGGCCCGGCGGCAGCACCGTCTCCGGGGTGGCGACCGGCCAGGACAGCGACCGCAACATGCAATTCTTCGCCCATGTCGGGCGCGGCCCTTGGGCCTTCGATTTCATCGCCGCCGATCGCAAGAAGGACGATCCTTACGCGTCGTTCTTTACCGATCCGCTCACGCCGGGACAATACGGTCACGATGGCTACCTGCTCACGCAATTGAAGTATCAGGACGATTTTGCCGGCGGCGACGTGAATGTCATGGGCCGGCTGTTCCTCGGGCAGTACCGCTACCGGATGAATGCCATCTACTTGGGAATTCCCAATCGCGCGACGGCCAACTCCGGCTGGTATGGTGGCGAACTGCGCCTGCTCTACTCGGGGCTGACCGATCACAAGCTCATGCTGGGGCTGGAGGTACAGGACAATGTCCGGAACGAGCAGGCCAACGATGACATGAGCATCCCCGGCAAGGAGACCCTCGTCAAGACCACGGGCTATCGGGTCGGTCTTTACGCGCAGGACGAATGGCGGATTGCCAACGCCTGGTCGACGACGATCGGCTTCCGGGTGGATTACAACGATATCACCGGCAGCCGGATCAGTCCGCGCCTCGGGCTGATCTGGCGGGCATCGCCCGCGACCACGGTCAAGGCTCTCTACGGCCAGGCGCATCGGGCGCCCAATTCCTATGAGCGGGATTTCGACGATGGCATCTCGCAGGTTGCCAACAGGCAACTGGCGGGCGAGACGATCACCACCGGCGAACTAGTCGTCGATCACCGCTTGGCCGACGATCTGACCGTTCGCGGCCAGTTCTACCGGTGGGACCTGCGGGATGTGGTGACGCTTGGCATCGATTCCGTCAGCGGCTTGTCGCAATACCGGTCCGGTGCCGACGTCCGGGTCAACGGCGCGGAAATGTCGGCGGCCAAGATGTGGGCGTCGGGCGCCCGCATGCGGGGCAGCGTGGCTTACCAGGATGCCAGCTACGTCGGCGGCGGGACTCCGGCCAATTCGCCGGTCTGGCTGGGCAAGTTCGGTTTCTACACTCCGTTGCCGTGGTGGGGCCTGCAACTTGGCTGCGAGCTGCAATACGACTCCAAGCGGCAGGCCGTCGATGGGACCAGCGTCGATGGCTACTGGCTGGCCAACGTGAACCTGATCGCCACCCGGCTGGCCAAGGGTCTGGACGTATCGCTGGCGATCCACAACCTGTTCAATCAGCACTACCAGCACCCGGCCGCGGACACCAACTGGCAAACCCGCCTTGACCAGGACGGGATAAACGCAAGGATCAAGCTGGATTACCGTTTCTGATGCCTGCTCAGCGATCCATTTCCCCTCCAAGGGCGGCCTCCGCGGAGCCCGGTGCATGATTGCCAGGAAGACAGCCCGGTCCGGAGTCGTGCTATGGCTGCTTGCGCTGATTTGCTGCGCGCAATGGGCGCATGCCCTGGACCTGGAGGAGTACCGCGTCAAGGCGTCGCTGCTCGGCAACTTCGCTATGTTCACCGAATGGCCTGACGCGGTCGGCGAAACCCTCACTCTCTGCGTCTATGGGCCCGACCCCTTCGGTGAAGACCTGAGCAGCCTCAAAGGCAAGAAGATCGCCAAACGCAGTCTGGCAGTAAAGCGGGTCAGCAGCGTCGATGCCTTGGGCGACTGCCAGATCGTTTTCATCAGCCGTGCCGTCATCAGCAACCTGCCGCGGGTGCTTGACGTGGTCAACGGCCGGCCGGCGCTGACCGTTGCCGACTCGCCGGGCGCCGCCGCCCGGGGCGTCGCACTGAACATGGCGACCGACGGCAGCAAGATCAATTTCGAGGCCAATCTGCGCGTCGCGCGCGGCAATGGCCTGAACCTCAACTCGAACATGTTGCGCCTGGCGACCGAGGTGATCAAATGACGCGATTCGCTCCTGCTCCGGCCCACCTCACCCTGGGCGCCCGTCTGGCGCGCATCAATCGTCTGGCGCTGACCACGGCTCTGGCCATCGTTGCCATGGTCGTCATGGTCAGCAGCCTGGCGACGGGCTTGTGGCTGCTGGTCGGCGCCAATCAGGGCAAGGCCAAGGTGCTGGCCGAGAACGCCAGCGCCGCCGTGGAGTTTGGCGATATGGTCGCAGCCGGTGAATTGCTCAAGTCGTTGAGCCGGAGTCAGGAAGTCCTTGGCGCCGCGCTTTACGACAAGGATGGGCGCATCTTTGCCAAGTACGAAGTCGCTGGCCACGCGGTCCCGGCGTCGCTCGCCACGGTGGACGCGGACGTGGCCTACGGGATCGAACACCTCGCCCTGACCCAGCCCGTCGTGTTCAATGGCCAGACCCTGGGTGCGCTTCACCTGTTGGTGACCCTGCGGCCCCTTTATCTGCAGGTGTTCCTGCAACTGCTGGTCACCGTGCTCGGGGCGTTGTTCGCGCTGTTTTCGGCCCGCCTGCTCTCGAATCGCCTCAGCAAGTCGACATTGCAGCCGCTTGCCGAACTGACCGACCTGATGGAGCGGGTTTCCGAGTCGACCGACTTCAGCGTTCGCGCCAATTCCAGCGAGATAATCGAACTGGATACGCTGGCCAAGGGGTTCAACACGATGGTGAACCAGATTCAGGAGTGTGATGCCCGTCTGGCCGGGCACTTCGCCGAGATCAACGCCGCGCGCGGACGTGCCGAGGCCGCCAATCGGGCCAAGAGCGAATTCCTGGCGACCATGAGCCACGAGATCCGGACGCCGATGAATGGCGTCCTGGGGATGACCGAACTGCTCCTTGGCACCAGGCTCGACAACGAACAACGGCGTTTCGCCATTTCGGTCGAGAGTTCCGGCCGCCACCTGCTGGGGATCATCAACGATATCCTTGACTTCTCCAAGATCGAAGCCGGCTATCTGGAACTGGAGGCGACGGACTTCGATCTGGGGGAGTTGCTCGAACAGGTGCTCGGCATGTTTGCCCAGCCCGCTGCCGAAAAGGGTCTGGAACTGGCGGCGCAGGTTTCGACGGCCGATGCTCCCATCGCGTTGCGCGGCGACCCGTTCCGCCTGCGGCAGGTGCTCGCCAATCTGGTCAACAACGCGGTCAAGTTCACGTCCGAGGGCGAAGTGATCGTCCGCGCCCGGGTGGTCGACGCGGGCGCCGACAGGGCTGCGGTCAGCCTGTCGGTCGAAGATACCGGGATCGGCATCGCTCCGGAGAACCACGAGAAGATCTTCGAGCATTTTTCGCAGGCAGACGGCACGACGACCCGGCAGTTCGGCGGCACCGGCCTCGGCCTGGCGATCTCCAGGCGCCTGGTGGAACTGATGGGGGGACAGATCCACGTCGAAAGTTCGCCGTGCAAGGGTGCGAGTTTCCGGATCGAGCTCGTGTTGCCGAGAGGCAGCGTCAGCGAGAACGTCTTGCCGGTCGCCAGCAAGCTGGCCGGGCTGCGGACCCTGGTGGTCGACGATAATCCGAGCAACCTGGAGATCCTGCAGTACCAACTGGAAGGCTGTCGCATGCAGGTCAGTTGCGCCGACAATGGCGCCCAGGCCCTGAACCTGATGACGCGGGCCAGCGAGTCCGGCGCGCCTTTCGGCCTGGCCATCCTCGACATGCACATGCCGGACATGAATGGCCTGGCGCTGGCGAAGGCGATCAAGTCGCAACCGCGCCTGGCCGATACCCGGTTGATCATGCTGACCTCCGCGATTGCCGAGTGCACGGCCGGCGAGCGCGAGCAGGCGGGAATCGAGCACTGCGTCACCAAGCCGGTCCGCCGGTCCGAACTGCTGAAGATCATCGGCGACGTCCTCAATGACAAAGTGGCGGCAACTCCGGCGCAGGAAACGCCGGCCGCTGCGGTCCCGGACCGTCAGCCCCCGGCCGTGCCCGGCCGGGTCGCGCTGACGGGCACCGTGCTGCTGGCCGAGGACAATCCCGTCAATCAGGAAGTGGCCAGGACCTTCCTGACGCGGCTCGGTCTGCGGGTGGACATTGCCAGTAATGGCGCCGAGGTGCTGGCGCTGACCGAGGCGCGCCGCTACGACCTGATCCTGATGGACTGCCAGATGCCCGTCATGGACAGCTATCAGGCCACGGCGGCGATCAGGCAACGCCAGGCCGACGCCTCGGGACGCCTTCCCATCATCGCGCTGACGGCGAACGCCATGGAAGGGGAGCGCTGCAAGTGTCTCGCCGCCGGCATGGACGATTACCTGAGCAAACCCTACAGCCGTGCCCAACTGGAAACGACCTTGGCGCGCTGGCTGGTTCCCGATACCATCGTTCCAGCGGCCGGACCGGCGGCGACGGTCGGCGCATTGCGGCAGGGGCGGGATCCGGCGCTGAACATGACGTTTCTCGACCAGTTCCGCGAACTCGATCCTGGTGGCGGTTTGGGCCTGATCAAGGAGATAATGACGGTCTATCTTGACAGTTCGCTGGGGTTGCTGCGGCAGGTCGAGCAGGGTCTCATTGCGGGCGATGCCGATGCCCTGCGCCGTGCCGCTCACTCACTGAAATCCAGTTCGGCCAACGTAGGCGCCGAGAAATTGTCCAAGCTGTTTCTCGAGCTCGAGGTTATGGGGCGGGACGGCCTGTTGACCGCGGCCATGCCGGTGCTCGACGAGACGCGGCAGGCCTATGCCGAGGCGACGGAGGAGATGCGCCAACTGATGCGGGAGGAGAAGTGATGGCTGCACCGATACGCATTCTGGTCGCCGACGACGAGCCAACCTCGCGCCTGCTCATGCGGGCGACGCTCGAGAAATCCGGATTCGAAGCTATCCTGGCTGTCGATGGCGACGATGCCCTGCGCCAGTTCCGTGCGCATCCCTGCGACATGGCCATGCTCGATGTCGAGATGCCGGGCCGCAACGGCTACCAGGTCTGTGCCGAATTGCGGAGGGAAGCGGGCGATGAATTGCCGATCGTCATGGTGACCGGCATGGATGACATCGATTCGATCGAGCGCGCCTATGAGTCAGGGGCCACCGACTTCATGGCCAAGCCGATCAACTGGTCGCTGATCGGCCATCGGGTCAAGTATCTCCACCGTGCCTACCAGGCCCTGCTCGCCCTGCGTGCCGCCAACGCCCGCCATGCCGCGATTCTGCACGCCATTCCGGACCTGCTGTTTGAAATGGACAGTGACGGCCGCTACCTGGATTGCCACTCGCCGCGCCCGGAACTGCTGCCCGCGCCGCCCGCTGCGCTGCTCGGCCGTGCGGTCGCCGAGGTGCTGCCTGGCGAAGGCGCGGCGGTGTGCATGTCGGCTTTGCGCGAGGCGGAAGAGGCAGGATTCTCGACCGGCAAGCAGTTCCAGTTGCAGCTCGCGAAAGGCAAGTGCTGGTTCGAGCTGTCGGTTGCCCGCAAGGCCGTCGGCGTCGAAGGCAAGCCGAGATTCATCGTGCTGTCGCGCGACATCACGCAGCGCAAGGAGGACGAATTCCGGATCCACAGTCTGGCCTATTTCGACAGTCTGACCGGACTGCCCAACCGCAGGTCTTTCATGGAGCGGCTGGGACGCGAGGTGCAGCGCGCCAGGCATGAAGGCAGCAGACTGGCTGTCGTCTTCCTCGACATGGACGGCTTCAAGAACGTCAACGACACGCTCGGCCACCCTGCCGGCGATCTGGTCCTGCAGGGGTTGGCGGATCGGCTGCGCAAGGGATTGCGACCATCCGACGTGCTGGCGCGCCAGAACGCCCGTGATTCGGAGGCCCAGTTGGCGCGCCTCGGAGGCGACGAGTTCACCATACTCCTGCCGAACATGAGGCATGACGAGGATGCCATGGTGATCGCCAGTCGCATCCGCGAAGACCTGGTCAAGCCGTTCGCCCTGGGCGATCGCGAGGTTGTCTTGAGCGCGAGCATAGGCATCGCGATCTATCCGGACGATGGCGACGATGCGGAGACCCTGCTCAAGCATGCGGATACCGCCATGTACCACGCCAAGGCCGAAGGCGGCGACAACTGCCAGTACTACATCAGATCGATGACCGAGCAGGCGGTGCGACGCATGGACATGATCGGCAGCCTGCGCCGGGCACTGGAGAATGACGAGTTCTTCCTTGTCTACCAGCCCCAGTTCGACGTCGCGACGGGAGGGATCCATTCGGTCGAGGCGCTGATCCGCTGGCGTCATCCCGAGTACGGCCTGATGTCGCCGGCGAGGTTCATCCCCCTCGCGGAAGAAAACGGCCTGATCGCGTCCATCGGCGAATGGGTATTGCGCAGCGCCTGCCGCCAGGCAGCACGCTGGCAGCGGGACGGCCTCGCGCTCCGGACCGCGGTGAATCTGTCGCCCTTGCAGTTCAAGGCACCCGGTCTGCTGACAAGCATACGCGCGATACTGGACCAAACCGGACTGGCGCCGCCATTGCTGGAACTGGAAATCACCGAGAGCGGCCTGATGCAGAACAGCGATGCCAACCTGGCGACGCTCTGGGGCTTGCGTGACCTGGGCATTCGCCTCGGGCTGGATGACTTTGGCACCGGCTATTCCTCGATGAGCTATCTCAAGCAGTTGCCATTCACCCACATCAAGGTTGATCAGGCTTTCGTGCAGGGTTTGCCCGATGAAGCCGACAGCCTGGCCATCGTCAAGGCCATCGTCTCTCTGGCCAGGAATCTCGGTTTCACCGTTACCGGCGAGGGGGTGGAAACCCTCGATCAGGCATCGCTTCTGAAAAGCCTCGGCTGCGAAGCCATGCAGGGCTATTTCTTCAGCGAGCCCGTCGCCGCGGCAGATATCCCGGCCATGTTGGGCACCCACTGGGTTGTCGACAAACCCGCCGAGGCGCCGGATCAGGAAGAGGGTTGCTGAGACCGGGGCCAGTCCCGCCGGTTTTGCCGGGCGGCGGTGTCCGGCTTGCGGTAAGATTCGGGTTCTTTCCATCGTCGACCGCAACAGCCTGCTACCATGCCCCGGATTGCTCCTCTTTCCTGCCGGGATTCCGGTATCGCTAGCGATGCCCGCAACAGTCGCATCCAGCCGCTGCCCAGGAATACGATGCGCAACGGCGTGCTCGGCGGCATCGCCCGGACAAGCTGCCGGCATGGTGGCGACCGCTACAAGCCCGGACGGGGCGGACCCGCTGACGTGCGCAGTTGCTGATGAGCGAAATGGAACGCCGCCATCTCCGCGTCAAGGTCCTCAGCAACCTCCCGGTTTCAGGTTGGCTGCACCAGCTTCCCCACGGCGCGCCGGTTTGGGGAGGCTGTGAATTCATCTTCGAGCGCGATGCGCGCGAATATGATTGGCTGCTGGTTTACGACGATCTGCCGGCACGCCCGTCCGAGTCCAAGAAGACCACGCGTGAAGACTTGGCCTGCGCGCCTGAGCACACCTTGCTCGTGACCAGCGAGCCGTCGTCCGTGAAGATATACGGCGATGATTTCACACGCCAGTTCGGCGCTGTGCTCACCAGCCAGCCGGAGTGGGCACTGCCGCATCCGCGGCGGATCTTTTCGCAGCCGGCGCTGCACTGGTTTTACGGAATGGGCAGCCGCGAGGTCGTGCCGTTCGACCGGATGCTTGAGCAGCCGCCGAAAAACAAGAGCCGCGACATCTCGATGGTGCATTCTCCCAAGGCGATGCGCCACACGCTGCACCACCATCGGGCCGGCTTCATGCGCTGGCTGGTCGGACAGATGCCCGAACTCGATACCTTCGGCCGCCACACCGCCCGTCCCCTCGATGACAAGGCGGACTGCCTGCGGGATTACCGCTATCACGTCGCCATTGAAAACTTCATCGGTGCGCATCACTGGACCGAGAAGCTCGCCGATCCGTTTTTGGGACTGACGTTGCCTTTCTATTATGGCTGTCCCAACCTGGCGGATTATTTTCCGGAAGACAGCTTCATTCGCATCGATATACGCGATCCCGTCGCTGCGCTCCACATCATTCGCACGGCAATCGCCAACAATGAGTACGAGAGACGCCTGCCCGCTTTGATCGAAGCGCGGCGGCGTGTGATGTTCGAGTACAACCTCTTCGCGGTCGTCGCACGCGAAATCGCTCGCCTTCACCGGGCCGGCGCGCAAGTCCAGACGGATGTCGCGGTCTTGTCGCGCCGCGCCATGCGGCGCTCCAGTACTGCGGTGGCACTGCGTGATCTTTATGCAAAGGTGCGCGGCCGCTTGCTGCACCTGCCCGGCGCGATCAGCGGCAGGGGATAGCCGCTAGCGACGCACGCAACGCCCGCATCCGATAAGGCATGGCTTGCAGGGGGGAAAGAAATTCCGGCGCCGATCCCGCGGGTTTTGCCGGGCGGCGGCGTCCGGCTTGCGGTAAGATTCATGCTGTTTCCACCGTCGACCGCAACAGCCTGCTGCCATGTCCCAGAATTCTCCCCTTTCCTACCGGGATGCCGGTGTCGATATCGATGCCGGCGATGCCCTCGTCGACCGGATCAAGCCGCTGGCCAGGAAGACGATGCGCGAGGGCGTGCTCGGCGGCATTGGCGGTTTCGGGGCGCTGTTCGAGGTGCCGAAGCGCTACCGGGAACCGGTGCTGGTCTCCGGCACCGACGGCGTCGGCACCAAGCTGCGCCTGGCTTTCGAACTGGGTCGTCACGATACGGTGGGGCAGGATCTGGTGGCCATGAGCGTCAACGACATTCTGGTACAGGGCGCCGAGTCGCTGTTCTTTCTCGACTACTTTGCCTGTGGCAAGCTGCACGTCGATACCGCCGCAGCCGTCGTCTGCGGCATCGCCAGGGGTTGCGAGCTGGCCGGTTGCGCGCTGATCGGCGGCGAGACGGCCGAAATGCCGGGCATGTATCCGGATGGCGAATACGATCTGGCCGGTTTTGCCGTCGGCGTGGTCGAAAAGTCCAGGATCATTGATGGTTCGACGATCCAGCCGGGCGATGTCGTGCTCGGCCTAGCCTCATCCGGCGCCCACTCCAACGGCTACTCGCTGGTGCGCAAGATCATCGAGCGTTCGCAGCCGGACCTGAATGCTCCCTTCGATGGCGAACGCACGCTCGCCGACGTCGTGATGATGCCGACCCGCATCTACGTCAGGCAGGTGCTGCAACTGATGCACAAGGTCAATGTCAAGGGGATGGCACACATCACCGGCGGCGGCCTGCTCGAAAACGTGCCGCGCGTGTTGCCGGACCGTACCGTCGCTGAACTGGAAAAGGCCGCCTGGCCGCGGCCGAAGCTGTTCGACTGGCTGCAGGCCGAAGGCAATGTCGCCGAGAACGAAATGCACCGCGTCTTCAACTGCGGGATCGGCATGGTCATCGTCGTGGCGGCGGCCGAAGCCGAACCCGCGATGGTGGAATTGAAGGCAGCCGGCGAGGCCGTCTATCGCATCGGCAGGATCCGGGCGCGGCAGGGTGACGAAGCGCAGACCGTCGTGGTCTGAGTTCCTGCGCCAGGCCGTCGCGCTGGTTTGCGGCCTGATTCTGGCGTATCTGCCCGGGATGGTGTGGGCGGTGGATAAATCCGCTCAGAAATCGGCGCCAACGAAAAAAATTTCCACCCGGAAGCAGGTGAGCAAGAAAGGCGCGAAGCCGCCTGCACCTGCCCGTTCGTCAGAGATCGGCACGGCCGAGATTGTCGAATCTCAGTTGACCGGACTGCATGGTTCGGCCAGTTATTACGGGCAGGATTTCCATGGCCGGCGCACGGCGACCGGCGAGACCTTCGATACGCGCGGTTTCACCGCCGCCAGCAACCGCTTTCCGCTCGGCAGTTGGGTGGCCGTGCGCCGGCTCGACAACAGCCGTTGCGCCATCGTCCAGGTCAATGACCGCATGCACGCCCGGAACCGGAAGCGGATCCTCGACGTTTCCCGGGGCGTCGCCGAGTATCTCGACATGATCCGCGCCGGGGTGGTGCTGGTGCGCGTGGCGCCGTTGAAAGCCAGCGACCGCAACGATTATTCGTGCCATGCCGCGTTCGAGCCCGATGAGCCGGAGCCCGGTCCGGGCATGCCCCGGAAATCGCTGACCCCGGTGTCTCCGGCCCAGCTCGATGCGATGCATTAGCCGGAAAGATTTCCCGGCTTGCCCTCTCTCGGATACAATGGCGGCTGTTACTGACTTGTTGGTCAGTATTGAGAATGGCGTGTGACATGAACGGGAAGAGACGACTGGGAATCATCATTCTGGCGCTGGCTGGCTTGCTCGGTATCGGCTATTACGCCTATACGGCGAATCGGGCACCGGCCGCATCCCCTGCGGCAGCGGGGAACGGCGCCGGGAGCAAGGCGCCAGGCGGTGCGCCGGGCGGTTTCGCGATCGCCGTCGAAGTGGCGAAGATCGCTGCGGCAGATTTCTCCGACGAGGCAAGCGCAGTCGGCAACCTGAAATCGAACGAATCGGTGGTCATGCGGCCGGAAACCGCCGGGCGCATCGCCGCCGTCAATTTCAGGGACGGTGCCATCGTCGGCAAGGGAGCGGTGCTGGTGACCCTCGACGCGGCGGTGCAGGAAGCGGAATTGCAGCAGGCGCGGGCGAACCTGGCGCTGGCCCAGAGCAACCACAAGCGCAACCAGGAACTGTTGGAGAAGAAATTCGTCACTGCGCAGGCGCTGGACAATTCCGCAGCGACGCTCAAGGTGCAGGAAGCGGCCGTCCAGCTGGCCGAGGCCAAGGTCGGCCGGATGCGCATCAAGGCGCCGTTCACCGGCATGGTCGGCCTGCGCAACGTCAGCGTCGGCGATTACGTCAAGGAAGGCCAGGACCTGATCAACATCGAGGACATCGGCACGCTGCGCGTCGATTTCAAGCTGCCGGAAACCTACCTCGGGCGGGTAGTCAAGGGCCAGGTCGTCGAGGTCAGCACCGACGCGTTGCCCGGCGAGCAGTTCAAGGCGGTGCTCGACGCCGTCGACCCCATGGTCGACCAGAACGGGCGCGCCATTTCCAGCCGCGCCCGCCTGGATAACGCCAGCGGCAAGCTGCGGCCGGGCATGTTCGTGCGCGTCCGCCTGCTGTTCGGCGACCGCAAGAACGTGCTGATGGCGCCGGAGCAGGCGATTGTGCCGGGGGCGCAGCCGACGGTGTTCAAGGTGGTCGACGGCAAGGCCGTGGCGAGCAAGGTCAAGCTCGGCGTGCGCCGGGCGGCGCAGGTGGAAATCGTCGATGGGCTGGCGGCCGGCGACGTGGTGGTCACCGCCGGCCAGCTCAAGCTGCG
>ERZ724526.1252-NODE-1252-length-13332-cov-3.864578_pt1 | contig 13332 bp, 11 predicted proteins | sample MGYA00376059_ERZ724526 | MGnify/ENA primary metagenome ERZ724526 (study PRJEB28724, sample SAMN07190883) | activated sludge metagenome | isolation source: activated sludge of sewage treatment plant in Hong Hong | place: Hong Kong | collected 2016-03-17 ... | reverse complement strand
CAGCTTCGGCAAGTATGCAAAAATGCTGGCTTTCCAGAAAAGCGACGCATGAAGGCCCTTGTCACCGGTTGTGCCGGTTTTATTGGCATGCATGTCTGCCAGTTGCTTCTCGATCGCGGCGACGAGGTGATCGGCGTTGACAACCTCAACGACTATTACGACGTCGCGCTCAAGGAAGCGCGGCTCGCGCGCCTTGCAGCCAGTCCGCAATTTCGGCTGGCGAGGATCGACATCGCAGACCGTGCGGCGATGGCCGCATTGTTTGCCGCCGAGCGACCGCAGCGCGTCATCAACCTCGCGGCACAGGCCGGGGTCCGCTACTCGCTGAAGAACCCGCATGCCTACGTCGACAGCAACGTGGTCGGGTTCGTCAACCTGCTCGAGGGTTGCCGTGATGCCGGCGTCGAGCATCTCGTCTACGCCAGCAGCTCGAGCATCTACGGCGGCAACGAACGCATGCCGTTCTCCGAACACGACAACGTTGACCACCCGGTCAGCCTGTATGCGGCAACCAAGAAGTCCAACGAACTGATGGCACATACCTACAGCCATCTGTTCGGCATCCCGACCACCGGATTGCGCTTCTTCACCGTGTATGGGCCCTGGGGCCGTCCCGACATGGCGCTGTTCCTTTTTACGAAGGCGATCCTGGAGGGTCGCCCGATCGATGTCTTCAACCATGGGCGCATGCAGCGCGACTTCACCTTCATCGACGATATTGCCGAAGGAGTGCTTCGCGTTCTTGACGTCCCCCCTGCCGCGAACCCGGGATTCGACAGAATGACTCCGGATCCGGCTACGAGCTGGGCGCCGTACCGGGTCTTCAACATCGGGAACCACCAGCCGGTCGAGCTGATGGCCTACATCGAAGCGCTCGAATCGGCGCTGGGGCGCAAGGCGATGAAGAACTTCCTTCCGTTGCAGGACGGCGATGTGCCGGCAACGTATGCGGACACCACCGAGTTGAGGCGGGTAACGGGCTTCGCACCCGCGACCGCGGTTAAGGACGGCGTCGGGAAGTTCGTGGAGTGGTACCGCAGCTACTATGGCTGAACTCGTGCCCGTGATCCTCAGCGGCGGCTCGGGGACCCGGCTCTGGCCCATATCTCGTGAACGGCATCCAAAGCAGTTGCAGCCGTTGATAGGAGGCGAGAGCCTGCTGCAGACAACGCTGCGTCGGTTGAGCGGTCTCGAAGTCGCTGCGCCGATCGTCGTGAGCAACGAGGAATACCGCTTCGTAACCGCCGAGCAGCTCAGGATGCTGGACCTGGCTGCCTGGCACCTTCTGCTCGAACCTGTCGGTAGGAATACCGCACCTGCACTGACAGCCGCGGCACTGTATTCGTCCCGCGGCGGCCGGGACCCTGTGCTCTTGGCGACCCCGGCCGACCACCACATCCGCGACGTCGCTGCCTTTCAAGACGCCATACGGGTCGGGTTGCGGGAGGCGGAACGCGGGGCCGTCGTGACATTCGGCATTGCTCCATCCCGCCCTGAAACGGGCTACGGGTACATCGAAACGGGCAGCGAGACTCCGGGCGGCGGCGGATCGGCTCGCGACCTCGTGGCATTTCGCGAGAAGCCCGACGCGGCGACGGCGCGCCGTTATGTCGAAGGCGGGCGCCACTTCTGGAACAGCGGTGTCTTCCTCATGAAGGCATCGGTGTGGCTTGAGTCGATCGGCCACTTTGACGCGAACATTCTTGCGAACTGCCGTGCTGCCGTGGAAGGAGCACGCGTCGATGGTGATTTCGTTCGCCTGGAGGCTATGGCATTTGGTACCTCGCCCGCCGACTCCATCGACTATGCCGTAATGGAAAAGCTTCCCGGTTCGAATCTGGGAATCGATTGCAAAGTTGTGCCGCTCGACGCCGGGTGGTCCGATGTCGGGTCGTGGGACGCGTTGTGGGAAGCAATCGATCGTGACGGCGACGGCAATGCCGTTCGCGGCGACGCGATCGTGGAGGATGGACACGGCAACCTCGTGATCGCCGAGCATCGGCTGGTGACGTGCATTGGCTGTGAGGACTTGGTGATCGTGGAGACGGCCGACGCGGTGCTGGTCGCACCCAAGACGCGAACACAGGATGTACGGGGCGTCGTGGCCCGACTGAAGGCAGCGGGTCGCGCCGAGGCAGAGATCCATCGCAAGGTGCATCGGCCGTGGGGCTGGTACGATGGAATCGATGCGGGTCAACGATTCCAGGTAAAGCGGATCGTGGTCCGTCCGGGGGCAAGCCTGTCGCTGCAACTGCACAATCATCGTGCCGAGCACTGGGTGGTAGTGCAGGGGGCGGCTCGCGTGACGCGTGGCCCCGAGGTCATCGAACTGCGGGAGAATGAGTCGACCTACATCCCGCGTGGCGTAAAGCACCGTCTGGAGAACCCGGGAAGCGTGCCCCTCGAGATGATCGAGGTGCAGTCGGGCGACTACCTGGGCGAGGACGACATCGTTAGATTCGAAGACAAGTACGGACGGAACCAATGACTGCAAAGATCGCGCTCATCACCGGTGTGACCGGCCAGGACGGCGCTTACCTCGCCGGGTTCCTGCTCGACAAGGGGTACGAGGTGCACGGCATCAAGCGCCGCACGTCGCTCTTCAACACGGACCGTATCGATCACCTGTACCAGGATCCGCACGTCTCCAACCGGCGCTTCGTGCTTCACCACGGCGACATGACCGACAGCTCGAGCCTGGTGCGGATCATCCAGCAGGTTCAGCCGGACGAAATCTACAACCTCGCCGCCCAAAGCCATGTCGCGGTGAGCTTCGAGGAGCCCGAATACACGGCCAATTCGGACGCCCTGGGCGCGCTTCGCGTTCTCGAGGCGATCCGCATCCTCGGCATGGAAAAAAAGACGCGGTTCTACCAGGCCAGTACGTCGGAACTGTTCGGCCTCGTGCAGGAGACTCCGCAGCGTGAAACAACCCCGTTCTACCCGCGCAGTCCCTATGCGGTCGCCAAGCTCTACGCGTACTGGATCACGGTGAATTACCGCGAAGCGTACGGGATGTACGCGTGCAACGGCATCCTGTTCAACCACGAATCGCCGATTCGCGGCGAGACGTTCGTCACGCGCAAAATCACGCGGGCGCTGGCGCGCATCAAGCTGGGCCTCCAGGACTGCGTGTACCTTGGAAACCTCGATGCGAAGCGCGACTGGGGCCATGCCCGCGACTATGTCGAGATGCAATGGCTGATGCTTCAGCAGTCGCAACCCGAGGACTACGTCATCGCGACGGGCGTCCAGTACAGCGTGCGGGATTTCGTAAACGCCGCTTGTGCGGAAATCGGGATTCAGGTTCGTTGGCAGGGGAGCGGAGTCGACGAGACCGGCATCGATGCACAGGGACGCTGCATCGTGCGTGTCGATCCGCGCTACTTCCGCCCGACCGAGGTCGAAACGCTGCTCGGTGATGCCACCAAGGCGAGGACTAGGCTGGGCTGGACGCCCAAGATCCCTTTTGCCGAGCTGGTCGCCGAAATGGTGCGCGAAGACCTGAAGTCCGCCGAGCGCGACGAGTTGATCAAGAAGCACGGGTACAAGGCCCTGGACCACCACGAATGATCGACCGAGCCGCGCGAATATTTGTCGCCGGGCATCGCGGCATGGTCGGCTCCGCCATCGTCCGGCGTCTCGAGCGCGGGGGATACAGGAATCTCCTGATGCGAACCCGTCAGGAGCTGGATCTTCTCGACCCTGCGGCCACCCGGGAATTCCTCAAGGCGCAGAAGCCTGATTTCATCTTCGTCGCCGCCGCCAAGGTCGGGGGCATCAACGCCAACAATACGCAGCGGGCCGACTTCATCTACCAGAACCTGATGATCGAGGCGAACCTGATTCACGGCGCGTGGTCTGCGGGGATAGGTCGGCTTTGTTTCCTGGGGTCGAGTTGCATCTATCCGCGGGATTGTCCGCAGCCGATAAGGGAGGAGTACCTCCTTGCCGGGCCGCTGGAACCGACCAACGAGCCTTACGCCATAGCAAAGATCGCGGGGATCAAGCTGTGCGAGAGCTACAACCGCCAGTACGGGACCCGGTATTTTTCAGTCATGCCGACCAATCTCTATGGCCCCAACGACAATTACGACCTGCAGAACAGCCACGTGCTGCCCGCGCTGATTCGCAAGGCCCACGAGTCCAAGCTGGCCGGCAAAAAGGATCTCGACGTCTGGGGAAGCGGCGAACCCCGGCGTGAGTTCCTCTACGTGGATGATCTGGCGGACGCCTGTGTCTTCCTGATGGAAGCTGAAATCGCCGAGGGGCTCTACAACATCGGTTGCGGTCAGGATCTCACCATACGCGAATTGGCCGAAACCGTAAGGTCGGTCGTGGGGCTTGCCGGACGAATCGTCTTCGACACTTCAAAACCTGACGGTACGCCGCGCAAGCTATTGGATGTTGGCCTAATGCAGAAAATGGGCTGGGTTGCCCAAACGCCACTGTCCGACGGTATTGTCCTTGCCTACAAGGATTACCTCGCCCGTTCCTCGGGTGAATACCCAGGATAGACGCTCTTGAAGAAAGAGTTTTGGATTCAATAGGGTGTGTTACACTTCGTGCGTTCAATCGATGAACGCATAGAGTTGGCCGCTATGAATCTCAGTGAAAGTACTCATCTTCGAATCCTCAAATTGATCGAGGAGCGGCCTGACCTCAGTCAGCGCGAGTTGGCGCGCCAACTGGGGGTGAGCCTCGGCAAGACCCACTACCTATTGCGGGCTCTGCTCGATAAGGGTTTTGTCAAGATGAACAACTTCCGTCGCAGCGACAACAAGCTGGCCTATGCCTACGTATTGACCCCGGATGGGATTGCTGCGCGCCTAGATTTGACCCGAGACTTTTTGCGCTACAAAGAGGCAGAGTATGAAGCGCTCAGCCAAGAGATCGTCCAGTTGCGCTCTGAGGTTGCCGGAAGCGAGTCCCGGGCCGCCGATCGAGGTGCGGTGTAATCGCCGTGGGTGCAACCGTGCCGCTGACTACGCCGCCGCGTGAGCGGGTATTCCCATCGGCAATCGAACTGAATCTCGAACTTTGCCGGCGAATCGTAGACGCCTCGACATCCGCAGTGGCGCAGAAGGGTACGTTTTCAATAGTATTAACGGGCGGACGATCCGTCGGCCACCTATATGAACTCCTGCGCGAGAAGGACCTGGCATGGGGTAAGTGGCGAGTCTATTGGGGCGACGAACGTTGCCTCCCGGCCGATCATCCCGAGAGAAACAGCCGGCTTGCCATGGATACATGGCTGAATCATGTGGCAATTCCGCGGTCGAGCATTTTCGTAATTCCCGCGGAACTGGGTGCCGCAAGAGCTGCAACGCTTTATACGGACCAGCTCAACGCTGTAGATTGTTTCGATTGCGTGGTGCTTAGCTTGGGCGAGGATGGGCACATCTCCAGTCTATTTCCCGGCGCAGATCTTGAGTGCGCCTTGCCCGTTACGCCGGTTTTCGATGCTCCAAAGCCACCGCGACAGCGAGTTAGCCTGAGCCTACGGCGCTTGGCCTGTTCATGTGAGGTCGCCTTGCTCGCGATCGGCGACAGCAAACGTGCAGCGCTCAATGCCTGCCGCGCGGGCATCACTGTTTCAGGTGCAGCAATCAGTTGGTTACCACATACAACGGTATGGTGTGACGCTGCGGCAGCAGGGGCGGGCACCATTCCCGCAGTCGAATGAGCCCCGGAAATGCACCCGCCAATCCCTTCGCGGTTGCTCGCGAACTTTGGCAACTGTTATCGGCACCACAGCGTCGCCTGGCTCAGGTCCAGGGATTGCTGATGATTGTGGCGATGGGATTTGAGACCTTGGGCGTGGGTTTGGTATTTCCATTGCTGGCGATGGTGTCCAAGCCCGGCCTTGGTTCGGGCATACCGCTGATCAAGACCCTCCGCGAGAGCTTGTCTTTGACCGGACAGACGGAATGGCTGGTGGTCGTGCTCTTGGCCTTTCTGGCTTTCTATGTCGCAAAAACAGTCTTTCTGGCCTTTTTTGTCTGGCGCCAGGCATCGTTCTCCCTGGCTATCGAGGCAAGCCTTTCCGGGCGACTATTCAAACTCTACTTGGACCTACCGTACACCTTCCATTTGCAGAGGAATTCAGCACAACTTACGCGCAATGTCACGCTCGAAACAGCGACAGTCAAGGAATCCCTCCATTTTTCGATGCAACTGCTGACTGAGGTCATGGTCGTGCTTGGGCTGGGCCTGCTTCTGTTCGTAGCTGAACCTGTAGGGGCATTTGCTGTGCTTGGCGTCCTCGGCGTTGCCGGCTGGGCAATCCTTAGCTTTACTCGCAGTCGTGTCACCCGTTGGGGAGTTACCCAGCATCATCATCAGGGACTGCGATTGCAACATCTCCAGCAGGGGCTCGGCAGCGTCAAGGAAGTGAAGTTGCTGGGAACGGAGCCCGAGTTTCTGCGCCGCTATGTAGCCCATACTGGGCTCGCCCTGACGCCGGGTCAGCGCTTGTTGGTTTTGCAGCAATTTCCCCGCCTATCGTTTGAACTGCTTGCGATTAGTGGCTTGGTAACGCTGACCGTTGCGATGCTGCTTACGGGAAAATCTGCGGAAGCTCTGCTGCCAACCTTGGGGTTGTTTGCTGCCGCCGCCTTTCGTCTGATGCCATCCGTAACCAGAATCGTAAATGCCGCCCAGTCTCTGCGATTTGGCGCCGCGGCAATCAGCAACGTTCGCCGCGAACTGGAAATGGATCCCGGAGCGACCCCTTCAGCGAGAGGGCTGCGGCGGCAGACCCTCTCCTCGGCGCCTCTGATCGAAGCGAAGGACGTGTCATATTCATATCCAGGTGCGGTCGAACCGTCGCTGCGCGGCGTCGATCTAAGCATCGAGCCAGGTGAAATAGTGGGCTTGATCGGAGGCAGTGGCGCTGGCAAGAGCACCTTAGTCGACTGTTTGCTAGGACTGCTGCCGCCGACGGGCGGGGTGGTAAGTATTGACGGACGCGACGTTCGAACCTGCATGCGAGAGTGGCAGGGAATGATCGGCTACGTTCCGCAGACGATATGCCTGACTGACGACTCGCTGCGACGGAATATCGCGTTTGGTGTGGGAGACGGCGAGATTGATGACCATGCCGTCTGGCGCGCGCTCGAGAGCGCGCAACTGGCCGATTTCGTCCGAACGGTCCCCGAAGGACTGGACTTGCCTATCGGCGAGCGAGGAATACGCTTGTCGGGCGGTCAAAAACAGCGAATCGGAATCGCACGCGCACTCTATTGGGATCCCGCGGTCCTCGTACTCGATGAGGCAACCGGTGCCTTGGACGAGGCAACCGAAGCCGACCTGATGGAGTCGGTAGTCACACTGAAGGGACGCAAGACGGTCCTTATCGTTACCCACAGGCCATCCACATTGAAATACTGCAGCAGCGTACTTCGCATTGAGGACGGCCGCATTATCAGCGAAGTCTCTCTAACCGAGCCCGGACTGGAACGCTGACCATGAAAATACTGATCATCGCGGAAGCGGGAGTTAACCATAACGGAGACCTCGGAATCGCAGAAAGGCTGGTGGATGCCGCGGCATCAGCGGAAGCCGATTGCGTAAAATTCCAGAGCTTCATTGCCTCGCATTTGGCAAGCGCACGAGCGTCCAAGGCCGAATACCAGTTGCGCACGACCGATTCGTCGGAAACGCAACTACAGATGCTGAAGCGCTTGGAATTGAATCGAGACGCGCACGTAGCGCTGATTGGCCGCTGTCGCGAAAAAGGTATCGAATTCCTGTCGACAGCGTTTGATCCGCCAAGCCTAGACCTTCTTCTGGAACTCGGCATCGACCGGATCAAGATTCCATCAGGCGAAATCACCAATCTGCCCGCCTTGAGACGAATCGGAACTATCGGACTGCCGGTGCTAATGTCGACCGGGATGGCGACATTAGGTGAGATCGAAGCCGCACTTTCAGTGCTTGAGGCATCAGGAATGCCGCGTGCCTCAATCACCGTGCTTCAGTGCACTACTGAATACCCCACCCCGATGCCAGAGGTGAACCTCCGTGCGATGCTTACCATGCGCGACGCGTTTGGAGTCAGCGTAGGCTATTCCGATCACACCGAGGGGATTGAGGTAGCAGTTGCCGCGGCAGCGCTTGGCGCTTCGGTAATCGAAAAGCACTTCACCCTGGATCGCAACTTGCCAGGGCCGGATCATAAGGCCAGCCTCGATCCCGACGAGTTGCACGCTATGGTACTGGCAATCCGGAATGTCGAAGCAGCGATGGGTGACGGTATCAAGCGTCCTGGGCCCAGCGAATGCAAGAATATGCCTATTGCGCGAAAGTCGCTGGTCGCGTCGAGACTGATCCTTGCGGGCGAAGCCTTCAGCGCCGAAAATGTAGCCGTCAAGCGCCCTGGCAATGGCCTCTCGCCGATGCGTTGGGACGAAGTCATTGGAAGGCGCGCTAGCCGCGACTTCGCCGCGGACGAGTTGATCGACCTATGAAACCGCGCAAGATATGCGTAGTCACCGGAAGCCGTGCTGAGTACGGCTTGCTGCGCTGGCTCATGGAAGACATGCGAAGTACGGCAACCTTGGAGCTGCAAGTGGTGGCTACCGGTATGCATCTGTCACCCGAATTCGGTCTGACTTACCGGGCTATCGAGCAGGATGGATTCGAAATTGCGCGCAAGGTTGAAATGTTGCTTAGCGGCGATACCACGACTGCCATCACTAAGTCGATGGGACTTGGACTGATTGGCTTTGCTGATGCCTTCCAGCAGCTCGCGCCCGACATCGTGTTCCTATTGGGCGACCGTTTCGAGATTCTGGCGGCGGCCGCGGCAGCATTGATCTCACGAATTCCGGTGGCCCACGCGCATGGTGGGGAACTGACCGAAGGGGCGTTCGACGAATCGGTGCGGCATGCCGTTACGAAAATGGCACAGCTTCACTTTGTGGCCACCGAGGAGTACCGTCGCCGCGTAATCCAGCTAGGCGAACGCCCGGAGAACGTCCATTGTGTAGGCGGATTAGGTCTCGACAACATTGTTCGTCTGCCGCTCCTGGATCGGGTCGCGTTAGAGGAGGCACTTCAGTTCAGATTAGGGCCAAAGAACCTGCTGGTAACGTTCCACCCTGCTACGCTCGATCCGGAAGGTTCCGAGAAGGAATTGAGCGAGCTGCTTGACGCTTTGGCGCAACTGGAAGACACGCACCTCATCTTTACACTGCCCAATGCCGATACTGGTGGTCGCGCCTTGGTGGACCTTATCAACTCATTCGTAGCCCGTCATAGCCATGCAAGGGCCTATACGTCGCTCGGGCAGCAACGCTACCTTTCGTGCATGCGGTACGTCGATGGTGTTGTCGGCAATTCGTCGAGCGGAATTATCGAAGCCCCGTCCTTCAAGATCGGTACCGTCAATATCGGCAATCGCCAGCACGGTAGACAGCGAGCAGACAGTGTGATTGATTGCGGCCCCGGCCGCGCAGAAATTTCCAATGCGCTGCGGACTCTGTATTCGCCAGACTTCCGCACGCGTCTGGAATGTACGGTCAATCCCTATGGGGAAAGCGGTGCTGCGTCCCGCATCCTTCCGATTTTGCTAACGACGCCGCTTGAGGGGTTGACCACGAAGCGCTTCTTTGACATCCCGATACCTGACAGCATTGTTGGCAAATCGAGGGAGAACGCTTGATGGAAAAGTGGAAGGATGTTGTCGTTCGTCCCGAGACACCGTTGGCTGAGACAATCCGTTGCATCGATCAGAGTGCAATGCAGATTGCTCTCGTCGTCGACTCTAACCAGAAGCTGGTTGGTGTTGTCACCGATGGGGATGTACGGCGAGCACTGCTGGGCGGCCACGGCATTGAATATCCGACTGCGGCGGTCATGAATCCCCAGCCTCGCACGCTTGCGGTCGGGACTAGCCATGAAGAGGCGCTGAAATATATGCGCCGTCACGCAATCCACCATGTACCCCTGACGGACGCCGGTGGGGCGCTACGAGGCGTCTATTTCATCGACGAGCTGATCGGAGTCGTCAAACAGCCGAACGTAGTCGTCCTGATGGCTGGGGGATTGGGAACCCGCCTGCGACCGCTGACCGACGAGTGCCCAAAACCTCTGCTGCCGGTGGGTGGGAAGCCGATCCTGGAGCGAATCCTAGAACGATTCGTGGAGCAGGGCTTCCATCGTTTCTACATTTCTGTCAATTACCGGGCAGAGATGATCATGGAACACTTCGGGGTCGGGGAGCGTTGGGGAGTCCGCATAGACTACTTGAACGAAAGCGAACGCATGGGGACGGCCGGCGCCTTGTCCCTTATGCCGGTTCGCCCGGAACACCCTTTCTTTGTAATGAATGGCGACCTGCTTACTGAAGCCGATTTTCTTTCTTTGTTGCGCGAACATGAGAAGCGCGAGGTCTTGGCCACGATGGCGGTGCGTGAGTACGAAATGCAAATTCCCTATGGAGTTGTGAACGTCAGCGGCAGCTTAATCGAGTCAGTGACGGAAAAGCCTGTGCAGGGGTTTCTTGTAAACGCTGGGATCTATGTGCTTGATCCTTCAGCACTGGAGAGAATTCCACCGGGCCAGGTCGACATGCCTGCGTTGTTTGACATCCTTCGGCAGTACGGAAAGACGTCTGCCTATACCTTGCGCGAGTACTGGGTCGATATCGGACGTCTGGAGGACCTCGAAGCCGTTCAATTCGCCCTCCAGGCGCAAGCTTGAGCGCGACGATGAAGATGGACGACCGATTGATGGCAACCGATCTCAGGCAGCTCATTTCAACAGAGAAGTTCATTCCCTTCTATCGTGAAAGGGGTCAGCACATCGGTGAAGCATTGCCGCCTGTGGCCGTGGAATTGCACTGGACCTCAGACTGCAACTATGACTGCGTACATTGCTCCTACGGGAGTCGGCGACTATCTAAGGGACGCCTTCGCCCGGATCAGATCGACGGCGTGGTAGCGGATCTGATCCAGATGAAGGCGTCGGCAGCCTACATTTCCGGTGGTGGCGAGCCTACGGTACTCAAGGGATGGAATGACTACGCACGTCGATTGATCGATGGTGGTGTAGAGGTGGCGTTAATCACCAACGGAGTTGCGCTGACCGCAGCTCAGGCACCGGTGCTCGGGCGGATGAACTACATCGCAGTGTCAGTGTATTCCACTGACGAGGAAGAGTACCGAAAGATCACCGAGAGCCGCTACTTCGACAAGCAATGGTCGGTCCCTACCCTCGTGCGCAGTACCGGCGGCAATGCTGTAATTGGCGCCCGGTGTGTGCTCAACAACATCAACTACCGCAATATCGTGTCCATACATCGCCGAGCCAAGGAAGCAGGCTTTGACTACGTCATTTTCATACCCGCTGTAGATTACGAAGGACGCGGAGTTAGCCTCGGTGCCGATGCCGTAAAGCAAACCCTCGCTGACATTGCGAATAACGCCGATGAATTCGATCCTGCATTCACCAACGCTCTTGATTTGCTCGAGCGCAATGTCGCGCACTATGCTCCGCAAGACTACCGGACCCGCTTCGCATCGCCGCCGCAAAGCTGCATGGCCATCAACATTGCCGCCAACGCTTTCATCAACTACTGCGGTGGTGTATGGCTATGTCAGCCGCATATAGGCGACCTTCGCTATTGCATTGGCAACCTTAACGAGCAGCGGTTTGGGGACATTTGGAACTCCCCCCGCCATCGGAGTGTCATTACCAGCCTTGACCGCAACTTCGCCGCAGGTGCGTGCCGGAATTGCCGCTCGATAGCGTTCAATCACGCGGCCGATCGCTATGTGACCGGCAGTCTTTTGGTTGGTGATCGCGCGTACGACCCTTTCCTGTAAACCTTCCTTGAGCCCAACTATGATCGATCAGTACAAGTTTCAACTCACTACCCAGCTTACTGCTGGTGTCGGCATATCGCGGACGCTTCCCGAATTGATGAGGTCCTGGGGCTACGCGAATAGCCTGATCCTTGTAGATGAGGGTGTCGCACTGCACAGCGAATACTTCACCGAGGTTTCCGAACTCTTGCGCGGATCGCTAAATAGCCTGGCGATTGAAGTTCTGCGGGGTACCGTGGAACCCGACTACGATTATGTCGACGCAATCGCTGCCAAGGTGCGTGCTTTGCCGAAACTCGATTCGATCGTGGCGATTGGTGGCGGCAGTTGTCTAGATGTCGCCAAGGCGGTGGCTGTGTTGCGGACCAATTCCGGACGGGCGCTTGAGTACCGTGGGTTTGACAAGGTTACCGTTCCTGGCGTGCCGACGGTATGTATTCCTTCGACTGCGGGAACGGGAAGCGAAGTGACCATCAACGCTTCATTCATTGATCTGGCAGAAAAGAAGAAGCTTGGAATCAACGGCCGTTACCTGAACGCCACGCATGCCGTGCTCGATGCGAACTGGACTCTGAGCTGCCCGGTTTCGGTTGCGGTTTCCTCGGGCATGGATGCGCTCGTTCATTCTCTGGAAAGCTACATGTGCAAGACCTCGAACCCGATTACGCGAGTATTCAGCGCTCATGCTTTCGCCAAGCTCTATGTGACGCTGCCCTGCTTGGTGGAAGATCCCCGGAATCAAGACAAGCGCCAGGAACTGCTCCTGGCCAGCTACCTTGCTGCTATTGCACTGTTCAATTCAGGATCTGGAATCGCCGGGGCGCTCTCGTATCCTCTCGGGGTGTATTACGGAGTACCGCATGGCATTGGCGGCGGCATATTCATCGCCTCTGTTATCGAGTACAACGTGAACAGGGGCTATCTTGACTACGCGGCGCTCTTCGATCTCGTCGCACCGAATCAGTCGCTGACCCTGGATCAGAAGAACCGCGAGTTCGCAATCATGTTGCGCAAACTTTCGGAAAGGCTCGGCGTACCCCGTTACCTCACGCAATGGGGGATAACCGCGGCCCGTCTAGACGAAGTGGCCGCCCTGATGCGGATATTGCAGGGCGCTTTCGACCAGAACCCATTGCCGTTTTCGGCGGATGCCGATGCACGGGCTATGCTGGCTGCTCACCTAGAGTAGGGCAAGGAATGTCTGCGAAAAACTGCACCGACTACTGGCTCGATCGCGAGACGATGTCCTTTGTCGGCGATTTCGAGGGCATGTACCGGGATATTGCCGACCCTTGGGGTTGCGACGCCGAAGCCGATGGGTTGAACAACCAGCTTTTTCTCGAGTTGCTATGCCATCGTCGGAGCTATCAATCGATTTTGGATATCGGTTGCGGTCTCGGCGGTTTTACGGATCGGCTCTGGCGACGCAACGGCGGCGGAAGAGCGGTAGGCGCTGATGTTGCCTTGACTGCCGTCGCGAAGGCTACTGCAAGGTATCCGA
>ERZ724526.1248-NODE-1248-length-13375-cov-16.522072_pt1 | contig 13375 bp, 13 predicted proteins | sample MGYA00376059_ERZ724526 | MGnify/ENA primary metagenome ERZ724526 (study PRJEB28724, sample SAMN07190883) | activated sludge metagenome | isolation source: activated sludge of sewage treatment plant in Hong Hong | place: Hong Kong | collected 2016-03-17 ... | reverse complement strand
AAAATTGATCGGCAGATCAATTTAGTGAAGGAACCGAGCGCGTATCGCGAGGCATAGACCAAACCAATTTGGAATTCTCATCGCTACTGTACGGAGCCAGCAGTTCGGTCCTAAAAAAGCCCACTGGGCTTTTTCTTAACGGCCCTCACATAGAACCACTGTCCAGATTGTAGAAATGACTGAACGATTTTGGCGCAGACAAAAAAATTGATCGGCAGATCAATTTAGTGAAGGAACCGAGCGCGTATCGCGAGGCATAGACCAAACCAATTTGGAATTCTCATCGCTGCTGGCAGGAGCCAGCAGTTCGGTCCTAAAAAAGCCCACTGGGCTTTTTCTTAACGGCCCTCATATAGAACCACTGTCCAGATTGTAGAAATGACTGAACGATTTTGGCGCAGACAAAAAAATTGATCGGCAGATCAATTTAGTGAAGGAACCGAGCGCGTATCGCGAGGCATCGACCAAACCAATTTGGAATTCTCCTTGCTGCAGGCATGAGCCAGCAGTTCGCTATCACAATATATAATCAATTGAAATGGAATATCTCACTCCTCATCAAAATCAAGGCATTTATATATGAAATGGGTTGTATAATAATCCAATTCCTGAAAAACACTTGCTGATAAACAACGCAATTTTCTAAATGCGATTGCATTATTACTAGAAAACAGGTCTGTGGGCTGAGAAGACCACAGCGTATTTACATGTCTTTGTAATCCATAAGCGTTTTCTGAAATTAGTTTAAGATATTGAATGTCGGCACTAAATGAGGAAGTGCTAAATTGTAGCGATGAAATTCTATTTAATACAGATTCTCCTAAGCTAAGCGCTTGTTCAATTGAATTTAGGTAGGGTTTGTAATCCTGAAATTTGAGATTATCGCAGGAATTAAGGCATTGGTGTTCCTTTTTTGCGCGTTCCAAAAGGGTGATAGTGGCTTGGCAGCCTTTTAAAAATATTGGGTATTTTTCGTTGAATGGTCTCATATGAAAGTTTTTTTTAAATGATTTAATAAGGCAAAGTTATGTGATCAGAAAGGAATGAAAGTCCGGTTAATCGGATGAGAGGAAAACTATAAACTATTGCAAATCAACGACTAGTGAAATTTGTGAAAAAGAAGTAACTATTTACCCATTGACATATATGTAGTTTCGATTAATGGTAGATTACTAATCAAAATTCACAACAATATTTTTATTCGTCCAAACATAGCAAGGTTGATCTATTCTGAATTATAACACTTGTGGTGTTTTGTCACCATTTTTGATCCCTACTTCTGCTACGCCTCAATAGGGGTCAAAAATATCGCCAAAACGCATTCTCTTTTTTTCCCGCCCCCGGCTTCACCGGGGGCTATAACATGGCCACTCCTTCGGAGTGCTGCCTTGTACACATGATTTAAATAGAGAACGTGAAATTATGTTGTTATTGAGGCTTGTGAGTTAACTTGAATTCAGTAGCAAAAAATGGGTAATGTCATATAGCCATTTGTTAGCTTTTGAAACCTGAACCCACGTTACCAACGGATCCAAAGATTTAATACATTCTCCCTATCTTTGAATCTCAAACTCACAACATGCTCAACATCCGTTACAGCCAACTCATTTATCCAGATGCCATTGAAGATGTGTTAGGTGGAAGCAGTCTGGAAGTGAAAGACCCAGTGCTGGCTGCTCAATTGGCTAAGTTGCCGCACTATCATTATGATAAAGTGATGAGGCAGGAAAGTCTCGTTAAGTTTAAAAGGGAATTGAAAAAAGCTACTTTGTTGTTTCCCAACTTTTTTTGGTTTAGAATATTAAATAGTCTGGACAATGTTGATAGGGAAAATCCTGCCTTCTTTTATAAAATGTATGGCGAGGAAATGGCATGTACGGAGGATGGCTTTCATTTGCCATATCTTATGTATGATGATGATTTTGAAGGTTGGATAAAATTTGTTGCCTCATTTTATGAGGAAAATGGCATGCAGGATAAGTTGGTATCTTTGTATCTTAATTTAGAGGATACAAGTTTCAGTATGGCAAAATTTGAAGTTGCTGCAGCTTTGTTGGGTGATAATAGTGAATATAACCCATTTTTGCATGAAATTGATGAATCTTCTTACCAGTGGTTGGATGAATGCCTTGATCATCCAATATTGGAAAATGTGGATAACAGGCCGGTGCATGACATCCTATACAGCATATTGAATGTCAATCTTAGTAAAACGATTGTACCAATTGCTCTGGAGTTGGATCAAACAAACTTTGGCGAAAAAGAAATAACCTCAGCTATAAAATGGCTTCTAAAACAAGGTCTGTTTAGGGCTATTCGCAATGATAGTTTGATCAATTTGGATTTTTTTATCCATGCCTTTTACCTCACGGTTGCCTATAAACTCCGTGAACTGTATCCGTTTTTTATTGACCGGCTGATATGTACCAACGATGAAATAAATGATTATTTGAGCGGCGATTATGCCCATGAATTTTTGGGTCCGGCTTTTCAAACTCTATTCGACGATGAGCTGTCCTCCTCTACGTTTGAATCATTGAAGAAAGGTGGTGACGACTTTTGGTACAACAAAAGTATTTTACTTACAAGTCTGGGCAGCCTGGTAAAGCACAGAGATCTTGAACATCCAGGCCATCAATTTCTAAAAGACCTGTTTAATAGCTACATCAATGACGGGGTAAAAGAAATGACCAATTGGTGCTTTTATCCCATTTATGACTATGGACTTACCGGTTTTGAAGAAGAATTTGAGCGGGCCTATGCAAGCGGCTTAATTGAAAAAGAAATTTTCGGTACAAAGGAATGTATCCTAACAAACAGTGAATTTTCTAAACCCTTTCCACTGCTTACTACATTTTCATCACTGTTAGAACACAGCCTCAACAGCCTAAGAGAGGAAACACCGGTGGCTGATCCCATTCAAAGAGCTAAGGTTTATATGGAGACATTTAGAGAGTCTGATGATGAAAACGACGACTTTGACTATGAGCCTGATTACGACGCTTCCATCATACCAATGTTCGGAAATGAGCCCATCGTAAATAGTAGTCCCAAAATTGGTCGCAATGACCCCTGTCCCTGTGGCAGTGGTAAGAAGTATAAAAAGTGTTGTGGGAAGGGGGGGTGAGTTTTGACAATGCACCCCGCCCGACTGCTTGACAATGGAGGCTTTAAGTTTGATAATCGTATGGAGTAAATTGATGGGCAGCTATTGACAATTATTGTTTTTAATAATACATTTGCATTCTCTACATAACCCAACAAAAAAAATATGAAATACTCATTTTGCCTAATCTTGATTTTATCAATAAATTTTGCGTCCTATTCCCAAGCCCCAAAACTGTATGAAGCACAATTGAAGTGGTCTGAATTGCTTCAAATAGAAAATTATCCGATTATGGGCAAAAAAAATGGCTTTAACAGTATTTATGGTGTTTCAATCATAGATAGTAAAGATGAAGAAAATGCTATTCTTAATTTCGCGCTGACAGAAAATTCAAAAGGGAGTGTTTGTGGCAACCAAATCAGGAAAATGAATTTGGAGTCGGGCAAGGTAGATTGGAAAAAGAATTTATACAAGTACGAGGATGCCATTTTTACGGATAATTATTCATTCCACAGTGCGAAAGTTGAAGGAGGTCAGATTGAATTAATGGCTGCTACTGCTTTGGACCTTGCTCTTATCAACAACTATAAATATGCATCGCGCGTTGTGCTGGATCAGCAGCATGGCAATGTTCTAAATTTTTACAACAGTCAATCAGCAGATGGTGGCTACATGACTGGGCTTACCGGTCATGCCAATAATTTTATTTACCAAAGGATAAAAGATGAAAATTATCTCTTTTCAGGCGTTAATTCGGAATATGTGGGCAATCAACCGCTTGGGTTTCTCTATTTTAAAACCTTTGATGGCGCATGCAGAATTTCAGATGAAATAATAAAGAAATTTTACTACAAGCCTATAACAGGTGATTCACTACATTGGTCATTTTTTAGCCCTCCACAACAGATTCAAGTAAATGATACCCTTGTAGCAGTACTTCATTTTCAAAGATCATTTAAGCTGGGAAACATTAGCCAAAAACATCGTTACCAATTGGCTTTGATCAATATTAAAAATCCTGATAATCTATTTGAAGTGTTCAGGATTAATCTTGAAGATCATATCCCTGAACCATTTGCCATAAATGGTTTTGAATACAATTTTTTTGACGGCCAAAACATCGTATTATCCAATTACTATTTAGTGGATCCAAACTCATTGGATGACAAAGCTCGCTATTTGATCAAAATAAACCTGGAAGGTCAGATATTTGAAAACTATCAGCATCTTCAATATCAAGAGAATGCCTATTCATCCCGTCTAATCTATTTTGGTAAATACAAAGGAAAAGATCTTTATGGCGGTTTCCCTTCCCACACAAAAAGGTTAGGTTACGATCTCTTTACTTTGGATCAAAATGTTTTGGATTTTATTGGATCCATAACAGAAAATATTAATAATACAGAGCTTAGCTTCGCCAACGTCCATTTTTCTACCCTTACTGAGAATGAAACCATCGTTATTTGTGCCCAAAAAAATACGGCCATGGCAAATGGAGGCGTGGAAGAAAGAAATTACCTTTTTGCCGTAGATCTCAACGATATTATCGATTTTCAAACCAACACAGAAAATACCTTCTTTAGTCAAAACGAAGTTACATTGTATCCAAATCCTGTAAAAGATATGCTCAAAGTTGATTTTGAATATCCCTATGAAGGCATTATCAGCATTCACGATGCATCGTTAAGGACTATTTCATTCCAAAAAACGCACCAAATAAAGCAATGGGAATTGGATTTTAGTTCGTATCCCAATGGCTTATATTTTGTAAAATTAATAGCCAATGGTCAAACAGGTATTTACAAGTTGGTTAAAATATAATGCTGTGCAAAGGTGTAAAGCTTATCTATTTTATTGAAACAGAGGGCGTCATCTATCCACTGCCAAAGGTGAATTTTATTAAGATTGTGACCAAGATGAAAAATATTTATAAGCATTGGAGCAAGCTGCCTTAATCTCTTATATTATTTCTTGCCTTTATCCTAATTTGAAAAACTCCATTAAACCCTATAAAACGACTGTTACTTCGTTAAAATCTTGACTATTTTCAATTTTATACCCATATTTGTACATATTTATGTACATAAAACTGTAATGCCATGTTGACCACAACAATGTCAAACTTTAGAAAAGACATTAAAAAATATTTTGACAGTGTGACCCAGGATTTTGAAACACTGATCATCAACAGGGGCGATGATACGGCGGTAGTAATTATTTCCTTAGATGAATACAATGCGCTCACTGCTACACAACATGAGTTATCATCGGCTGCCAACGAACAGCGGCTCGATGCTGCCATTGAAAAATTGAAGGCAGGCAAAGGATTTGGGAGAAAACTCAAAAATGCATGAAATACGTTTTTGCAGATGAATCGTGGGAAGATTATTTATACTGGCAGGAGACCGATAAAAAAATCTTAGCCAAAATCAATGCGCTATTGAATGACATTGCCAGGAATCCTTATACGGGACTGGGAAAACCAGAGTCGTTAAAATTTAAATACAGTGGGTTTTGGTCACGCCGCATTACCGACGAACACCGGCTCATCTATCAGTTTCGAGACAATGAAATTTGGATTGCTAAGTGTAGATTTCATTATACTTGATATATTGTAGTAACTATTATGACCTGGGTTTGGGTCTCGGGATCAATATTTGCCCTATCTTTATCCCACTATCAACCACCAAAGATGAACGAAAACCAGACCTTAGCAGGCATCCACTACGTATGCATTGCCACTGCTCAAAACAGCATCAACATCCTGCCTTTTTTCACAGAAACCAGGTATCAACTAAAAAACATTAAACAAGTGACCATCCTCACCTCAGAAAAAGGCAAGGTGAAATTGTGGACAGATTTGTTGGAGGCTTTTCTAAATGATCCGTCATTACGAGTTACGCCTATCACTGTCAAAAGGTTGATGATGTCCGACTACAATACGGCCGGCCAATTATTGGCAGAAAATTTAAGAGGTGAAAACGAAGTAGTCATCAACATTGGTGGTGGGGTTAAGGCCATAGCCCTTAGCATCTGGACCTATGCCATTGAAAACAATTGGCAGTTGGGTTGGGAGGTGATATATCCAAATATGGAGGAAAAATGCATTGATATTTATAGTGCCAATGGCCATTCTACTGAAATACTTCGAGCTGAATTAAAACTAGGACTAATTTCCAAGCTTTATGACCATAAGGTTCGACAAAAGACAGTGTCAGCACAATTTGATGACATATCAAACCACTTTGATGATTTCGAATTTAGAATGGCTTTTTATCAAAAAATAAATGCAAACAATGAGCGTAATTTAAAATACTCGGATTCAGATGAATCCAAAATATCTATTGAAACGCAAATTGATATTGAAGTGGATTCAATTTTACAAATCACAAATGAAATTAGAAAAGACCTATATCCGGCTATCTTGAGTGAACTTACTAGTTATCATGCCAATTTGAAAAAAACCTGTTACGATTTTCAGGAATCATTAAAAAATGATATTAAAAAGGAGTATCCAAAAGCAAAAATTCACTTCCCACCCTTTAAACCCTCTAAGCCCAATTTACATGCCAAAGTTACAACTGCATTCTCTGCCAAAAATATTAAATCCATATTGTTAGGGCAATTGAATTTCAATTTAGGAATTAATGACAAATTTGAAAAATATAAAACACAAATATCGGCTCCTATCTACTTTGAAAAAATTGTACAAAACGAAGTGTTAGACTATATCAATCTAAATCATAAGAAAGCAGTATTTGAGGCACATCGAAATGTTGAAATTATAGCCAGAGATAAAAACAACAATGATGGCGAGCACGATATTTTACTCAATCTTTATAATGGCCAATTGATTTCATTAGATGCCAAAACATTTGCTTCAAATCACAAGGATTTATTATCCCGCATTAAACGCCTGGAAAATCTGGCAGGTATCTATACCCGTTTTGCAATCATCATCCCCTACTTCTGGGAGGATTTTACCTCTGATAATCTGGAACAAATAGAGTACCTCAAAAAACTGCAAGTCCTTCCTTTTTTCTTTGATTCGCATAAAATTTCATTTTGTGTTTATAATCACACTGCGGAATCCTTTTATATAACTCAAGCAGACGATGGTATTAGTAGATCATCAGAACCAAGCACCTTACCAGGACACAGATCGGTAAAAATTCTGCACTACACTCATTTCTTAAATCAGCTTTTGTCTTTGCAAATTGAAAAAAATATTGCTACAAACAGATAGGATACCCTCTCAATGGTTTGTCATAATAGATCCCACAACCTCAATCACATGAAATATTTTACTTTCTTCTTCCTCCTCATCACCCTTCCCACCCTCGCCCAAACTGAAGCCTTTTATGTTCAAAAACTGGCACAACAACTGGGTGGTCAAACGGAAGTATCAGTAAAAAATGGCCGGGTGGATATCGTCACTGATGAATACGCCATCGAGGTGGAGTGGGCCAACAATTGGAAACACAGCATCGGCCAGGCCCTTTGGTATAGCATCCAGACCAATAAAAAAGCCGGCATCATACTTATAATGAAAGATGAAGGTGATTACAAATATGGCATCATGCTCCAATCAACAATAGATTATGCCCAGATAGGGGACAAAATCAAGGTATGGTTTTATCCTCAGGATTTTGGGGGCTCTTTTGAAAGTCAAAAACTGGAGGAAAAAAAATATAGAAATGATTTGGATGAAAAGGGTTGTGATTATTGGATTACTAATTCAACAAAGGTCCGTCATAACAAGTCATGCCATCAATTTGGAAAATCAAAAGGTGATTGTGGGTCATCCAGTGATGGTAAAGCGTGTAAGAAGTGCGGAGGTTAGTTATATATTTATTCATGCATGACAAAAACTGTGTTTTTATCAGCACAAGAATATTCAAATGTTCCCTACATCAGTAACCTGACGTTGGGATTATGTTCATATCATTGGGGGTTGCTCATTATTATGAGAATCTACCATTTAGCGAGGCAACGCCGAGCGTGAACATTTAGCGAAGCGCCAGCGTAGCGCAACGCAGGGCCCTGCGTTGCAACATTTAGCGAGGCAACGCCGAGCGTTAGCATTTAGTCACGCGACAGCGGGACTACCCTATCTTCTGATTACCCTAAACGCCAAATCCCTGCCCTGTCCCTGGAAGATGGCAAGATTGATCCAGGAGAGGGCAAACTTTTCAAGCAGTTCTACCCTATCGGCTTTGCCAAAATCGATGCAGCTGCCAAAGCCGCAATCGAGGGCCAGTTGGTGGGCGACCTCTTTGGCTTTTGTATCATCGCCGGCCATGAACATGTCGATGGGTTCGCCGTGGTAGATAGGGTTGAGCATGTTTTCGAAGCCTGTGGTATTGAAACATTTGACTACGTGGGCCTTTGTTTTGTCTGCCAGGCAATGATAAACGGTTTTGTAGGGGTCGGGGCCTTTCATGATGGAATTGGTGGCATCGATGATGACCTTGCCGCTGACATCGCCCATTTGATCGATGATTTCAAATACAGCGGTAGGTGGAGTGGCAATCAGTATTACCTCTGCCTCCTTTACTGCATCCGATATGGTATGCACGGATGTATTGTCGTTTTGAAGCAGGTCCTTGCCTTTGAAATTCTGGACATCGTTGGTGCCCAATAAAATTTGGTGGCCTTTTTTAGACCAGTTGGTGGCCAGGGCTCCGCCTACGTTTCCTGTTCCTATGATGGCTATTTTCATTGTTTTTTATTTTGAGGATTAAAATTCATATCTCACAAAGATACCGGGATTGGTTGATTTTTGAAAATCATTTCTGCCTATGTATGACTGATCCAAGCCCACTCCCCATTGAAAGTGATGGTGTTTCAGACCCATTCGTGTACGCAGGGTAAATGAGTGGGAAGTTGCTTCCCGAGTGGCAATGGCATTGACACTTTCCAATTGCAAAAAAGCTCTTGTTTTTGCTGATATAGAGGGTGTATAACGCATCAGTAAAAAATAATCCAACACCGTGTTTTGTTGCAAGGAGGCAACTGCCCAGGTAAAGAGGGTAAATTGAGGATGGATCGAAACATACTGCACACCGGCCTTGGGGGTGAGGCCACCATTGAGCACACTCAGCACCGCAACAGGAGCCAGTCCTTTGAGGCTGGGAGCATTGTAACTTATGGCCTCGGTAAACCCAAAAAGTACCGACTGTTGGCGCAACGATGTAAGTACATCTACCGATGCCCGGTTGCGGTGAAAGAACAACCATCGGGAGTTCTCTTCTTTGGTATTTTTAAAATACTTAAAAAACATCACATCGATGGTTGCCCTCTTCTCACCCACAAAGATTTCGGCAGGGATCTGGGCCTCGATGAACTGACCCATGATGATAAATACAATTACTACCCAAATCCTGGCCATCATTATTTCGTGTTTTTCTCCAACATTTCCACTACCATTCTGGCAGCAGCAGCACCAGAATTTTGTTGCTGGCCGGTGATCAGATTGCCGTCTTGTATTGCGTAAGAGCTAAAAGGAGCACTTACCTTAAACTGTGTATTGGCCAATTTTCGGGCTTCTGTTTCGATGCGATAAGGTTGAATTTTCATGCCTACCGCTTTATCCGCAAATTCTTCTTCTGCATCTGCAAAGCCGGTCCAGGTCTTGCCTTTTACCAGCAATTCTCCATTCGATTTTTTAGCATCGAGCAGCAGTGTGGTAGAATGGCACACAGCGGCACTGGGTTTGTTGCTCTCGTAAAACTTCACAAACAGTTTCTCCAGGTCTTTGTTACCTTTAAAAGTGTACATAGGCCCCTGACCTCCTACCAGGAAAATGGCAGCATAATCGGCAGGATTGACTTCCGTCAGCTTTTTGGTATTGGCCAACATTTGATTGAACTCAGGCTTCTGCATATAGCCCAGGGTAATCACATCATGGGCCGAGTAGCCACTGGCATCGGTGGGATTGGAGTAACCATCCATCTGCAGTTTACCTCCTTCTGTTGACACCAGTTCAACCTCATATCCCGCTTCCTGAAATACGTGAAAGGGGTGGGTCAGCTCAGCAGCCCAAAACCCAATCGGCCAGCCCGTCTGTTTACTTACGGATGGAGAGCTGGCCACCATCAGTATTTTGCCCTTGGAGGGGGCACCGTGAAAATGTACATATTGTACCTGTTCTTTTACCATATCTTTTTTGCTTGTTTTTGATTTGCCTGCTTTCTGTGCCTGCACACTTCCAATCAGGGTCATTGATAAGAATAAAATCAGTATCTGTTTCATTGTTAATTTTTTTGCAAAAATGCATGCTATACCGTCCAAAGTAAATAGTATTACCCATTTGTTCGATACATACTTATTGGTAAGTATTAATAAAATTAGGCAGATAGATCCATTTTTTACTTACCTTTGTTGCATCACTTCATCCATTATTAATCTATCAAAATCAGCTCCAATGCCCGATTTTATCTACAAAGGCAAAGTATATTACAACCCCGTCCAACTCGTCATGGAACAAATTGGCGGCACCTGGAAGGCTCCCATCCTCTGGCGCCTCCGTGATCAAGTGATGCGCTATGGTGAACTCCGCAAAGACATTCCCCACATTTCCGATAAAATGTTAACCACCCAACTAAGAGAACTCGAAGCCGACGGCTACATCACAAGAAAAGTATACGCTGTAGTGCCTCCCAAAACCGAGTATTCACTCACCAAACAAGGCAAAGAGATGATTGCACTCATCACCACCATGCGCGAATACGGTCTGAAGATGATAGAGAGGGAAAAGAAGAGGGGGAAGATGTAAATGATTGGTGATAGGGGCTAGGTGCTGGGGGCTCCCATCACTGCGGATGGGACAAGAAGGGGATATATGTTCAAATATTCATATGGCCCCTACATCAGTAACCTGCCGTAGGGACAGGTGTTCCTACATCAGTAAACTGTTGTAGGAACTATGTTCATATCATTGAGGCTTCCTATTTAGATACGAGTATCTACCATCTGTCTGAGTTATGGAGAATTTCTTCCTCCAGTATATTTTAAGTTATATGAACATTTAGTCACGGGATAGCGGGACGTGAACATTTAGCGCAGCGCCAGCGTAGCGCAACGCAGGGCCCTGCGCTGCAACATTTAGCCAGGCAACGCCGATAGTACAACAGGGCCCTGCGGTACAACAATTTTCTTCACGAAAGGGAGGCGTGACAATTTAGCGAGGCACAATGCATACATCCTATCCAAAATCCCCGTACATTGGTACTGATTATAATTCCCATCCCTGGGACCGATGGTTTTGTTAATTGACAATCAGAAAAACCATGCAAAACGAAAACACTGCAGCTACCGGCGTAGCTCCTACCGGCAGAGCCGACAGAATCAACTCGCTCGATGTAATGAGGGGTATATCACTTCTGGGTATTTTATTGATGAACATTGTGGGATTTGGGCTGTACAATGCCTATATGGACCCAACCATTAATGGGGGGAGTGAGGGCTGGAACCTATATGCCTGGTTAACCACCTCAATGTTTTTTGAGGGTACCATGCGGGCCATGTTTTCAATGCTGTTTGGGGTGGGCATTATTTTATTCACTGCCAAAACCAATGTGGGAAGTGGTACCGAGGTGGTGGATCTTTTTTTCCGTAGATTGTGGTGGCTGTTTTTATTTGGCATTATCCACTGCTACCTATTGCTCTGGGATGGGGAAATTTTGTATGCTTATGCCATCATTGGTATGTTTGCCTTTAGTTTTCGGCATATGCAGCCCAAGAAGCTGATCATTTTTGCAGCTCTGCTTATCAGCTGTGGGGTATTGTGGGAGATGTCAGATTATAGTGGTGATGTAGCATTAAACAAAGCTGCTGTAGAAGCCGAAGCAAAAAAGGCCAAAGGACTTACACTTACCAAAGAAGATTCTACAAGCATAACTTCATGGGAGGAAAAACTCGAAAAAAATAAGCCGGGTCCAGAAAAGATAAAAGAAGAAATTGAAGCCCATCATCAGGACTACATCAGCATTGTATTTCACAAAGTACCCGAAAACCAATGGATGCAAACCACGTTTATCTATCGCTATGATTTTTTTGATGTGCTGGCCATGATGCTTTTGGGCATGGCTCTGTTTAGATTGCAAATCCTCACCTTGGGTCGCAGCAATCGTTTTTACCTGCTGATGATACTAATCGGATATACCATTGGTTTGAGTGTCAATTATTGGGAGGCGAGTACGCTGATCAGCACCCAATTTGACATGTTATCTTTCGGTAAATCTTTTCAAACTTATCACATTGGCCGACTGGGCATGGTCTTTGGGCACATAGGGGTAATCATGCTATTCATCCGATCAGGCTGGCTGCTATTTTTACAAAAATCACTGGCAGCAGTAGGTCAGATGGCACTTACCAATTACATCTCCCATACCATCATTTGCAACATCTTTTTCCTGGGCTTCGATTATTTCGGTATGCTACAGAGATATGAACTTTATTACCTCGTTTTCGGCATATGGATCTTTCAATTGATTGTAAGTCCAATCTGGCTTAGATACTATTATTTTGGTCCATTGGAATGGGTGTGGCGTTGCCTTACCTATTGGAAGAGGCAGCCTTTTGGGAAGAGTAGGGGCTCCCATCACTACGGATGGGACAAGTAGGGGCTAGGGAATTAGTTGTTGAATGAAGGTACAAGTCGGTAAGATTTGACATAAGGTAATTTTTACCACATTTAAAAAATATCTTCCATCAATATGAGATTTTTCAAGTTTAAAGCATAAAGGGAATTGAGAGAATTTAGGGCTTCACATTGTTTTATGGACAACCTTCTTAATTATCTTAATTTTCTAAATGATTCAAAAAAAAGCCCGAGCTCTTAATTACGAACTAAGTCTATATGTGGACTATCAATGTATTGCCTCCTCCTGAAAGATATCTCTCATCATAAAAGCATTCTATTTTTTATCAACATGAAGGGAATTGAGTGAATTCAGACTTTTCTCCTAAAATGATAGCCTCCTTAATTCCCTTAATTTTCTAAATGATTCAAAAAAAAAACCGAGCTCTTTGTTACGAATTAAGTCTATATGAGGACTATCAATGTATTGCCGCCTCCTGAAAGATTTCTCTCATCATAAATGCATTTTACTTTTTATCAACATGAAGGGAATTGAGAGAATTCAGACTTTTCACTTAAAATGATAGCCTCATTAATTCCCTTAATTTTCTAAATGTTTCAAAAAAAAAGCCCGAGCTCTTTGTTACGAATTAAGTCTATATGAGGACTATCAATGTATTGCCGCC
>ERZ724526.1246-NODE-1246-length-13394-cov-6.768798_pt1 | contig 13394 bp, 13 predicted proteins | sample MGYA00376059_ERZ724526 | MGnify/ENA primary metagenome ERZ724526 (study PRJEB28724, sample SAMN07190883) | activated sludge metagenome | isolation source: activated sludge of sewage treatment plant in Hong Hong | place: Hong Kong | collected 2016-03-17 ... | reverse complement strand
TGCGGGCTAGCCGGCTGTTGAAAAAGGGCTGCCGGCGGCGTTCTCGCGGCGCGAAGAGGCTCCACGTACCGCAAAGGGTACGCATCGCCTCTACGCTGGCTGCGGCCTTGCCGGACAGCCTTTTTGAACAACCTGCCACGGCCACTGCGCACGTCTCTGAGTCTTTGAGAGTCACATAGTTGCTGTAGGCCTGTATGGTGTCAGCATCCTGTTAGCGTCCGCCTCAACGCCAGGACTCCTTACTAGAAGCACATCCATTTTCCGCATTCGGCCGTAGATTCATCCATGAGCATGATATGGGGACGTACTCTAAGCCGTTGGTTGGCGGTGCTTGCCCTGGCTTCCGCCTCCTGCACGACCATTGATGCTCCCCGGGCCCTCCCGCCTGACCATCGTCCTGCACCCACAAGGGCCACGCTGCAATTGGGGCAGAAGGAATTGGCGGATGGACGGTTTGTCGGACTGGCGTTCTCCGGCGGAGGCAGTCGCGCGGCCGTCTTCGGGGCTGCCGTCATGAAGGAGCTGGAGCGGGCCGGCCTGTTATCGCAGGTCGATGTGCTTTCGGCGGTCTCCGGCGGCGCGCTGCCCGCTGCATCCTATGCATTGGAAGGGTTCGGAGACTTTCGGTTCCAAGACGGGTTTGTGGAGCAGATCGGGCGCGATATTCAAGGCGCAGTGGCGGGGCCCTGGTATGCGGCTCCCCACAATCTGGTCCGGTACGCCTTCAAGGACACGATCCCCGCCGAACCGGTGATCCGTGCTCTGGACGACCAACTGTTTCGCGGTGCCACGTTCGCGGACCTCAATCCCTCCCGACCCCTCTTGCTCTTGAACTCCACGGATGCCCTGACCGGCGATCCCCTGGTGATTGCGGAGGAACGATTTGCACCGTTGGGCATCCCCTTGGCGCCGTTCAGCATTGCCCGGGCCGTGTATATGTCTGCGGCCTACCCTGGCGTGCTGGAGCCCCTGAAGCTTACCCATGGAAGTACCGCAACGAACGGCGCGTCCGCCGATCCCATCATTGCCTATGATGGGGGCGCGGCTGACAATTTGGGGATTCGGACTCTCATGCAGGTCGTCGAGCGAGCGTTAGTCAACCGTCCCATGACGGATCTCTTTCCGCAGGGCTGCCTGGTGATCTCCATCGATGCGACGGGCCGCCAGAGAAATGAGACGCACACGCCGCTCTCCGCCGCCGCGGCCCTCTTGCGAGGGCATCGTCGCAATGTGTTGGAGCTGGCCGGCATTCCTGCATCCCGGCAGGATGTGGCCCAGTTCGGCACCTTTCGAGTGGGCGAGAACGGTGGCGGAGGATCCTGCCGCTTCTGGCATGTCGCACTGCGCCAGTTGCCGGACACCGATCCATTGGGAGACCACGTTACGCATATCAAAACGAACCTCGGGTTATCGACTGAGGATCAGGCTGCGTTGATTACCGCGGCAGCTCGCCTCGTCGCGAAGGGCCGCGAGGAGCTGAATGGAATGGCCGGGTGGGCCGGTTTCCTGGAAACCAAGCCGGCGCTGTTCTCGCATCCATGACTAGGCCGACGGACAAGCATCGCATTTTCATCACGGGCGCCACCGGATACGTCGGGGCGCGGCTCATTCCGTTGCTGCTCGAGCGAGGGCATGACGTGACGGCGTTGGTTCGCGAGTCCTCTGCAGGAAAGCCTGTCGTCGGGTGCCGGGTTGTGGTCGGCAATCCACTGGATGCGGAGTCCTTCGCGGAATCTGTGCGGGGACACGATACACTCGTGCAGCTGGTGGGCGTACCCAAACCATCACCCTGGAAGGGGCCGCAGTTTCGCGCGATTGATGGGCCCTCGGCCATGGCCACGATTCACGCCGCCGCTTCGACGGGCGTGCAGCACTATGTCTACGTCAGCGTGGCCCATCCGGCGCCCATCATGCGTGACTACATCGCCGTACGTCGTGACTGTGAAGAGGCTCTCAGGCGAGCCGGATTGGTCGCCACGATTCTGAGGCCCTGGTACATTCTCGGTCCCGGACATTGGTGGCCATTGGCGCTGTTGCCGGTCTATCGTATGCTGGAACGAGTGCCCGCGACGAGGGAGGCCGCCATGCGGTTGGGTCTGGTGACGATTCGAGAGATGGTCGCGGCCCTGCTGTGGTCTGTCGAGCAGCCTCCGGTGAAGACCAGGGTCATCGACGTGCCGGAGATCCGGCGCCTGGGGCGGAGCGAACCATGAAACGGATCGCACTCATCACCGGTGCAGCGGGTTTGATTGGTGGCTACCTCGTCAGGAGTGCCTCGCGCTGGGTGCCTGATTGGGAGGTGGTAGGCGTGACGAGGGCCGAGGCCGATTTCACGGATCGAGCCCAGGTGGAACAGCTTTGGAATCGCCACCGCCCGGCTCTCGTCGTCCATTGCGCGGCCTTGAGCCGCATCGGTCTCTGCGAACAGGATCCCGTACGGGCCAGGTTGACCAATGTCGAGGCCACGCGGCTCCTGGCCGACCTCGCGCGAGACGTGCCCTTCATCTTTCTTTCCACCGACCAAGTGTTTGATGGCGCGAAGGGGCAGTATGTCGAAACCGATGCGGTCCATCCGTTAAACGTCTACGCACAGACGAAGGCCGAGGCGGAGCAGGTCGTCCTCGCCAATCCGGCCCATACAGTCGTGCGTATTGCGCTGACCGCGGGAATGTCACCGACGCGCGACCGGAGTTTCGTCGAGGACATGGTGCGCACGGCATCGAAGGGGGTGACACTCACACTGTTTACAGACGAGTTTCGCTGTCCGATCCCGGCGGGTGCCCTGGTGCGGGCGCTCTGGGAGCTCGGCATGCAGCGCCGGCCGGGTCTGTATCATCTGGGTGGCCATGAGCGGCTCTCTCGGTGGGAGATCGGAGAGCTGGTGGCGATGCGATTCCCGGAATTGCGGTCTTCGATCCAGCCCGGGTCGGTGGCAGATTATCAGGGGCCGCTGCGTCCGCCGGATCTCTCGATGCGGAGTGAGAAGATCCAGGCACTCCTGTCGTTCGGTTTGCCGGGATTTCGCCAGTGGCTGACGGAGCATCCGTCGGAGAGTGGTGATCCGTGGGATTATCCCGCTGCCCGCTAGATTGAGGCGAAATCAGTGCGGCAGCGAACGGATGTAGGCCAGCACGCTCGTGATGTCGCGCTCGGAGAGAAGCCCTTTCCACGAAGGCATGTTCGGTTTGCCTTCGTGAATGGTGGTGAGCAACGCCTTGTCTGATTGCTTCCTGGTCGCGGGAGCGGTCAGATTGGCCGGATCCGGGCCGAGTAGTTTGTACCCGTCGCCTTTCCCCTCTGCACCATGGCACCCGGCGCAATGCCTCGTGAACACCTGTTTCCCCTTTGCCAGGGCATCGGCCTTTCCTGCCGCTTCACCGTGCACGTCCGCCTGCATCAAGACTGTCCCGACGGCCATGACGATGGCCATCGTAACGGGATGTTCGCCCTTCATCTCTGTTCCTCCTGTGTATCAAGCACCCTTGCTCTGATATGAGCAATCATACGCCCGCTGCGGTGGCAATGCCATGCGATCTCCTCCTCCGTGTGTCGCGATGTTCGCCGTAGTACAATCATCTGAACACGAACCACACGTGATGTATCTTTGCATTTCACGTCGATCACTGATCGCATGACGGCGACAGACCCCCTCTCCCTTCTCATGACCGCTTGGGCCGCTTCAGCGCTCTTGATGGTTGCGCTCTGGTTGCTCGAGCGCCGCCTGCACAATCTTGCTCTCGCCGATGTGGGCTGGTGTTACGGGTTGGCCTTGGTCGTGCTGTGGTACACCACTGCTGTTCCTGGCGAACCGGCGAGGCGTCTGTTGGTGTGCGGGATGATCGTGCTCTACGCCGCACGCCTCGGCACGCATGTCCTCATCGATCGACTGTGGGACAAATCAGAAGACGGCCGCTACCGCGCCCTGCGTGTGCAATGGGGCGAGCAGGGTCCGCTACGCCGGTTCTGGTATTTTCAGTTGCAGGCCGCGGCCATCGTCTGGTTCTCGCTTCCGCCGCTGATCGTCATGCAGAATCCTCATCCGCCGTTTCATCTCATGGAGCTACTCGGGGTCCTTCTCTGGATGGCTGCCGTGACAGGGGAGGCCATGGCCGATTGGCAGTTGGCATCCTTTCGGCGTCAGCCATGGAACCGGGACCGTGTGTGCCGGGAAGGGCTGTGGTACTACTCGCGACACCCAAATTACTTTTTTGAATGGCTGCATTGGTGGAGCTACGTGGTGATGGGACTGGCGAGTCCGCTGGGCAACTGGGCGTTGACGCTGATTGGCCCGCTGACGATGGGCTGGGCACTCCTGAAAGTCACCGGCATTCCCTGGACTGAAGCACAGACCATGACGAGCCGGGGTGAGGAGTATGCCACCTATCGCCGCACCACGAATGCGTTCTTTCCCTGGTTCCCCCGCCGGCTGTAACCCGGACTATTCATGAATGCCTGCTCCGGCGTCCGATCCTGTCGCCCGGCGAGGCTGTTCTCGCTCGGCCTCCTCGACGGACTGCCAGTACGCCTGCGTCGGCCTCACGTGCGAGCAGCCTCGGCGGGTTTCGGTCTCGAACACCTCGCGACGGCATTCATGAATAATCCGGGTTAACAAGAAGCCAAAAACGTCCGCCAGCGGCGTTCGCGACCATCACTGCAGCGCAGCTGGCTGTTGTTATGGTTTGGCGAGTTCCGTCAGCCGTGTCCGTGCGGTCTTGGCGGCGGGACTGTCCGGATAGTGACGGATGATGTCTTCGTACAGTTCCTTCGCGTGGGCCTTGTTGGTTTGTCGCTCTTCAAACTGGGCGGTCTCGAGCATGTGCGACGCCTGATCCGGCCCGCAGGCCGATGTGCTCACGAGCAGGATGAGAATGACCCACGTCAGGAATGTATTCATGCGACGGTCCTTTCATGTATCGGTCGCGTGGCGTGCTCATTGCCGGTCTGCCACGCTCGCAGGGTTTCCAGTGGTCTGGAGGAGACAGGCCGCATCATCATGAACCGGCCTCTTCCCGGATGCCATATCGTGGAGAGGTAATGGCTTCGCTGCGGCAGCGGGGACACCGGCTTGGTCGCGTGAGCCTGGTTCGATCGCGGAAGGTGTACGTACAATCCTGACAGTGCGACGGTTCCAACAGAAATGTTCGTGAAGTGTCGCGTGCGAGCGTTTTGACGATGTGGGTCAGGTGATCTTCCACCTGGCGCTCCGGCATGCCGACAAGTTGCGCCAACTGATGAGAAGATAACAACGTACCGGTCAACAGCGTCATGATTCGCTGCCGGGGTGTCTGCGGTGGAGTGATCATGCCATCTTGATTGTAGGTGAACCGCCTGCCGATGAAAAGGCAGGCACGAGCGACCGCGATCTTGTTATACTACGCGAAACTGCCTGTGCATTCGGCGCAGAGAAAGACGCCGCTATGAGTGGATCGCAGTGGGACGAGCTGGCCGAATTGGCCTTGTCTCGTGTGTCTTCGGCCGGAGTCGAGTATGCGGATATCCGCCTGCTTGATACGACGACGCGGACCATCAGCGGCGAAGACCGCCGCATCGCCCATATCCGCGAGTCCACCGATCGAGGGTTCGGTATCCGCGTGCTGCACCGCGGCGCCTGGGGTTTTGCCGCCAGCTCCATCATTTCACTCGAAGAAATTCCTCGTGTCGCCGATCTGGCCGTCGAAATTGCCAAAGGTTCGGCCTCTCTCGCGATCACTAAAGTCCACCTGGCCCCCGAGCCGGTGCATCGAGACCGCATTGTTACTCCCTCCCGCCTTGATCCCTTCGCGGTTCCATTGGAAGAACAAACCGCACTGCTTCTGAGTACGATGGACATCATCCAGCGGCATCCCGGTGTGGTGAGGAGTCACGCCAGCCTATGGGCTCAACGCGATCGCAAACTGTTCGTCTCCACTGAAGGTTCGCATCTCGAGTTTGACCTGCTGGCGATGCAGGGCGATTGTACGGCAACGGCCGTCCATAACGGACGGTTTGCGAGCCGGTCGTTCAACACTCCCCATCTGCGTACGGGCTATGAGCTTGTGCGCGACGCCGACTGGGTGCGTGAAGGGGCGCGCATCGCGGAACAGGCCGTGGAGAAAGTGCGGGCTCCGGCAATCGATGCGGGACGGTACGACCTGGTGCTGGATCCCGAGCACCTGTCCTTGACGATGCATGAGTCCTGCGGACATCCGAGCGAATTGGATCGCGCCCTCGGGTATGAAGCCAATTATGCCGGAACCAGTTTTCTGACACCCGACAAACGCGGCACGTACCGGTATGGCTCAGCGGACGTGAACCTCGTGGCGGACAACACCGAACCGGGGACGCTGGCGGCGACCGGGTATGACGATGACGGCGTCAGCTGCCAGAAGTGGGACATTGTCCGAGAGGGCATTTTCGTCGGGTACTGCACAAATCGAGAGGTGGCACCACGAATCAAGGAAGAGCGGTCACGCGGATCGAACCGCGCCGATAGCTGGGGATCGGTTCCCATGGTCCGGATTGCGAACATCGGTCTTGAAGCGGGAACCTCCACGTTGGATGACCTGCTGGCCGACGTGAAGCGGGGCATTTATATCGAAGGCCATGGGTCCTATAGTATCGACCAGCGGCGGTATAATTTTCAGTTCGGTGGCGACGCGTTCTGGCTGATCGAGAATGGCCGGCGGACGCACATGGTGCGGGATGTCATCTATCACGGCATCACCCCGGAATTCTGGGGCCGCTGCGACGGCGTCGCCGATGCCACTCATCGTCGCCGGTATGGCTTCATCACGTGCGGTAAAGGGCAGCCCGGCCAATCGGGCTGGATGACTCACGCTGCATCCCACGCCCGCTTCCGGCGCGTGGATGTGATCAGCGGACACACGAAGGCGGACGCATGACGTCATCGATCACGTCCTCATGGCCGAAACTGACGAGTCGCCAGGAGTTTGAGTTTCTGGCGGACCTCGTGATGAGTCACTCTACGGGCGATCACACCTTCTTCTCATTGCGCGATAGCCACGGCGGTACCACGCGGTTCGCCAACAACCAGATCATTCAGAACGTCAATCTTCGGCGGGGCCACCTCTCCGTCACCGTGGCCTTCGGGCGCCAGCATGGCACCGCCAGCACCACGGATTTTACCGCCGGGGCAGTTCGCGAAGCCCTGAAGCAGGCCGAATCGCTCGCGCGGCTCTCCCCCGACGATCCGGAATACCTTCCGCCGGTCGGCGCGCAAAGCTATTTGTCCCTGCCCACGTCCCGTCCGGAAACGACTGCCGCCGGCCCGGCCCGACGGCTCGACTATGCGCGCGAAGCGATCGGGCAATGCAAAATGGAAAATCTCAACGCCGCCGGCACCGTGTCGTCCAGCACGACGACTGTGGGATTGGCTGCTGAGACGGGATTGCGCGCCTATGAAGAACGCACCGAAGGGCGGTTCAGCCTGACCGTGCAGGCCGGCGATGCCACCGGATGGTCGGCTGCGGCCCATCGTTCCATCGACCGCCTGCACGTGCAGGAGCGCACCCTGGCAGCCATTATCAAGGCCAAGCGGGGGGCGGACGAGCCACAGGAGCTGCCGCCGGGCCGGTACACGGTCATCCTGGAACCGGCTGCCGTGGCCGGACTCCTCAGCTGGATGATCTGGATGTTGGATGCCAAGTCTTTTTATAAGGGGACCAGCCCATTCAGCGGAAAGTTGGGCTCACGAATCATCGATCGCCGGCTCTCGCTGGTGAATCAACCGGCCCATGCGGACCTCCTGGGAAACAGCTTTACGCACGAAGGGTTGCCGGTGATCGAGTCCGGCTGGATCGAGTCGGGTGTCCTAACGCAGCTTCTGCATGATCGGTATACGGCTCGCGAGCATCAGATCGAACCCCTCACGACATTGGAGTCGCCCCACTTATCAGGCGAACGTCCTATCGGCACCAGGGTGGACGACCTCATTCGCACGACGCAACGAGGCATCCTCGTGACGAACTTCTGGTACATCCGTCCCGTCAATCCGTCCGACCTGACGCTGACCGGCATGACCAGGGATGGCACATTCCTGATAGAAAACGGGGAGATCACGTCTGCCGTCCGAAACTTTCGCTTTCACGAAAGCCCGCTGCGCGCCTTTAATCAAGTAGAGACCTATACCGCGCCGGCTGAGGCCGTGACGTCCGAAACAGGAAAAGCGCTGGTGCCTGCCATGCGCATCCACGATTTTCACTTCTCGAGCGTGACCAAGTTTTAGGCTGGCCTGTCGCCCAGACCCTGTCTCGGTCCGGGCGCGTCAGTCGGACCGGGGGAGAAAAAAACACCCACTCGCCATTGACTCGGACTATCGGAAAGAGTAATGAATTGGGAAAAGTTTGCCGATAAGGCTCGGAAGGCTTCGATCGTCCTATGACGCGGAAACAGCAGCGTTTGGCGGAAAAACCCATTCATCTTCTCACGCTCGCCCCGGATAAGGGTGAGAAGGGGGCGGTGAATCCGTTTGCGCCTTCCCCATTGCGTGCGGCAATCGGCAAGGTGTTCGTCAAGCTGGAAGATATGACGGAGCGGTTCGAAGACTGGTGCCAGTACGGCAACTCCGAAGAGCGGACGGAACTGCCGTTGGGGCAGCGGGTGTCGAACTGGCTGGGCGCTCCTGTCGCGCGGCACATCGAGCATCAGGTTCAAGCGGAACATGGGCTGGTGCCGGCGCGCCGGTGGGATGGTGCCGTTGGTGACCTCATTTTCCGGTTGCGTGATCGTGCGGGGTTTGTCCAGCGTGCCTTAACCGCCCAAGCCCGTGAGCTCAAGGACTGGGTCATCCAGCATACTCAATCCACTCAGGCGGAACTCCATGATTTACGCGAGCAGGTCGCCACGCAACAGGTGCAGATGGAAGATCTGTCGGCGCAGCTTCATGACTTGCGTGCCCTGGTGAAGTCCCAGCAGCAGGTCTTGATGTACATGGGCAAGGACATGGAGATGGCCCCGCCCGCAGAGCTGGAGCTGTCCCTGGTGTCTCCCCGATCGATTCCCTATCGCGAACGGGACAAGAAATCATCGCGTGATCGACGGGACACGTCCAACGAAGCTTCCCAGATTCCCTACCTCAACGCCTAGCAGGATGCGGAAAAAGTCCGCCAGCGGCGTTCTCGCGTCACTCCGAGACTCACCGTACCGCGGGAGTACGATTCGCCTCTTCGCTCGCTGCGGCCTTGCTGGACGATCCTTTTGCGCATCCTGCTAGATTTCTGGGGTCGAGCAGGACGCTGAAAACAACCGTCAGCTTTGTTCTCACATCGTTCGGACCCTGAACGTCCTCCAGACGGTACGCCTCCGCGCCTTCACTCGCTGCGGCCTCGCTGGTCCATGATTTTGATCGTCCCGCATCAATACGTATTCAGCCCTTCTTTCTTCTCAGCCTGCTCCGACTAGCAACTTCTCGTCGGGACTGCTAATTTGTGCCCTTCTGTGCGCGGCGGAGTCGTCGCAGTGTGACGGCATTGCCCGTCTCGCATACGAAAAACGAGCAGGAGCGGGGAACATGAAAAACGCGCGGTATGTGAGAGGGGTGGTCTACGGCTTGGTGATCGCAGGTCTGGCGCTGCCTGTGTCCGGTGGAATTGCCCGGTCAGAGGTGCCGCTGTTCGAGAATCTCGGTGTGCTGCAGCATAAGATCACTACCCACTCGGACCTTGCCCAGAAGTATTTCGACCAGGGATTGAGGCTGGTCTATGCCTTCAACCATGAGGAGGCTCTAGCGGCCTTCACCGAGGCGTCCCGTCTCGATCCTGATGCGCCCATGCCCTATTGGGGCGTGGCGCTGAGCCTGGGGCCGAATATCAATGCCGGGATGGATTCCAAGGCAGAATCGCGGGCCGTAGAGGCCGTACAGAAAGCCACGGCACGGCTGGCGCATGCGACTCCCACAGAGCGGGCGTATGTGGAGGCCCTTGCCGCGCGGTATTCGCTCAAGAAAGCTGCGACTCGCAAGGGCAAGGACGAAGCCTATGCCAAGGCGATGCGACGCCTGGCCCATGAGTATCCGGAGGACGCGGATGCAGCGACCATATTTGCTGAGGCCTTGATGGTGCTCCGCCCCTGGGACTATTGGCGAGCCGATGGCCGCCCGCAGCCCGGGACCGAGGAAATTGTGACGACCTTGGAGGCCGTGCTGCAGCATCAGCCGGATCACCCCGGTGCTTGTCACTATTACATTCATGCGGTGGAAGCGTCTCCCGACCCTCAACGCGGCCTGCCTTGCGCCATGCGTCTGCCGTCGCTCATGCCGGGCGCCGGGCATCTGGTGCACATGCCGGCGCACATTTACATGCGGGTGGGGCGCTATCGGGACGCCTCGGAACGGAATGCCAAGGCTGCGACCGTGGATCATGAGTATTTGCTTCAGCACCCCCTTGAGGGCAACTACGCATCGGGATACTATGCGCACAACCTTCACTTCTTGAATGCGTCATTAGTGATGGAAGGGCGAAGCGCGGAAGCTCTGCAGGCGGCACGGGATCTTCTGAGCAAGATTTCGGTCAACGAAATCGTGAAAGAGCCTTCGCTGGAATGGTATGCGCCCACGGTTCTGCTTACGATGGCCCGGTTCGGTCAGTGGGGTGAGTTGATCAGGCAACCGCCGCCCCCAAAAGAACTGCGGTATACGACCGGTCTCTGGCATTACGTGCGCGGTCTGGCCTTTGCGGCGACGACGCGGTTCGGCAGCGCGGAGGGTGAGCTTTCGAATCTTCGAAAGTCATTGAAGGGATTGGCCAGAGCGAAGACGGCTGAAGCCAAGATCAGCCGCACGCTGCTAAAGATTGCCGAGCGGGTGCTGGCGGGAGAAATCGCGGCACGGAAGGGGGATTTCGACGCCGGGATCCAGGCCTTGCGCGAGGCCCTCCAGTTGGAAGCCACGGTGCCGTATAGCGAACCGCCATTCTGGTTTCAGCCGGTTCGTCACAACCTGGGGGCGGTGCTACTCTTGGCGGGACGTCCTGGCGATGCGGAATCTGTGTATCGCGAGGATTTGCGCCTCAATCCCGAGAACGGCTGGGCTTTGCATGGATTAGTGCATAGTCTGCAGGCTCAGCGGAAAGAGACTGCGCAGGAGAGTGCGCGGTTGCATACGGCCTGGGCCCAGGCCGACGTCCCACTGACCGGGTCTCGCTTCTAGGATCAGCTGACGCGCGGCCACGAGCTGGCGTCATGGTGCCGAATAAAGGATAAGACATGTTGAAGACGGATTATGTGTTTCAGGCCACCGAGGAAGCGCGCGAATTACAGCGCCTGCAGATGTTGGAGCGCATCTTCGATGCCGGGACGCAACGCCGTATGCTGGCGACCGGCCTGACGACCGGCTGGCACTGTCTGGAAGTCGGTGCAGGTGCCGGTTCCATTGTGCGCTGGTTGGAACAACGTGTCGGGCCATCGGGCAAAGTGGTCGCGCTCGATACCAATCCGCGCTTTTTGCGTGGCAGCAGCACCTCGACCATCGACATCCTTCAAGGGGATATCTGCGACATGGATCTCCCGCTTGCCATGTTTGATCTGGTGCATGCGCGGTACGTCATGATTCATATCGCCGACTATCAGAAGGCGTTTGAGCGGATGTTGCGCTGTGTCAAACCGGGCGGGTGGGTCGTCATCGAAGAGCCAGATTTTGAGGCGGCTCGCGCCGTCACCGCGTCGGATGACGCCAGAACCTCTTTCACGCGCGTCACCGCTGCAATCGAGCGTATGTTCACGTCGCTCGGGATGGACTATGCGCTGGGGGCGAAGTTGCCGGCCTTGTTTCAACGACAGGATCTGAGTCACCTAACGGTGGAGCATGAAGGACATCTGTCAGCGGGCAGTGGAGCGATCGCCCAGTTGATGAAACTCTCCGCCGAACAATTGCGGGAGAAATATGTGGCCACCGGCCTGGTAACGGAGTCGGACATCGAGCAGTATTGCCGGCTCGCCGACGATCCGGATTCCTGGGCCATTTATTATGCGACAGTGGCCGTGACTGGCTGGTGGCAGCCGCAATGCGGCGGGAGAACGCAAGGATAGGCATGCGATACATTGTCGGAGTGATGGGGCCGGCCAAGGCCAGGAAAAAGGATGTTGATAATGCCCGGGTCCTGGGTGAACTGATCGCGCGCCGGGAATGGGTCGTGTTGACGGGTGGCCGCGATGTGGGTGTCATGGACGCGGCCTGTCAGGGCGCCAAGAAAGTCCCCGGTAGTTTGACGATCGGTGTGTTGCCGTCAGCGCGCGAGCGCGTGTCGAAGTATGTCGATCTGGCGATTATTACGGAGATGGGCAATGCGCGCAATAACGTCAACGTCATGTCCAGCAACGTGGTCGTCGTGTGCGGGCTGCTGGGCGCAGGGACGGTGTCGGAAGTTGCCTTGGCGTTAAAGGCGGGGAAGCCGGTCATTCTGGTCGGGGCCACGCCGACCGAAGAGAAATTCTTCAAAAAGCTGGGCGGACGCCTGATCGCCTCGGTGGATAGTCCGGAAGAAGCGATCACCCTGATGATGAAACAGTTTGAGCAGCAGCAGCCGGATCTGGTCCAGGGCGCACGCTCCTGGGGTGTTTAGCAGGTGGCTGAAACAGCTTCCCAGCGGCGTTCTCGCGGGACACTGCCGCCTCACTACCTCGGCGGCGTTCACAAACGTGCCGCGCTTTATTCAGCGCGTCGTGAACCTCTCAGACTCAACGTACCGCAAGGGTACGCCTCGCCTTGCTGCGGCTTTTCTCGACGAACTGTTTGAACAGCTTGAGAGCGGGGAACGAACGTCACTTCACGAATGACGTGTGAAAGGCTCGTCTCACTGGGCAGCGGGAGAGCTGGACACGGCTCCTGTGTCCAGGAGCACGCCGGAGTTATCGAAAGGCAAGCGGCCTGCCTTGGTGTGGACCACGCCTGTCAGGTGATAAGTCAGCGGCTGATTGCCGGAGAACGACAACAGCTGCCTGACGACCTGGAGGGTGGACGTGCTGGTTTCGACGGACGTCACCGCGTCGCTCAAGCGCGGCACGACCAATTCTTTGTTCCCCAACCCACGCGCGAGCCGGTTTCCATTCAGATCCAGCTTGAAATCGATCCCTGTGACGGCGAGGTCAAAGTCGTTGGGATTCCGGATACGAAGATCAACCTGAAGTCGCCGCTCAAAGGCACTCCCCTCCAGCGGCGTCACATTCGTGACCAGCACTTCCGGTGGCTCGCCGTTCATCATCCAGGAGGCGCAACCGGAAACCATCAGCGCCGTTAGTAGTCCCGCCACTACACGCACGTAGTTCATGCTGCCTATCATACACACCCATCCAATCGATTGCGACGCACGTAAAGAGTTGAAGAAGGGGGCGCTGTCCGGATCGCGGCAGTCCCTATGCTCTGGTATGATGATCGAAAGTCGCTCAGCTTTGAGAGGAGGCGT
>ERZ724526.1244-NODE-1244-length-13406-cov-4.844431_pt1 | contig 13406 bp, 7 predicted proteins | sample MGYA00376059_ERZ724526 | MGnify/ENA primary metagenome ERZ724526 (study PRJEB28724, sample SAMN07190883) | activated sludge metagenome | isolation source: activated sludge of sewage treatment plant in Hong Hong | place: Hong Kong | collected 2016-03-17 ... | reverse complement strand
AGGCGGCGCCCCTCCAAGTCCGCCTGCTATGGCGAAGCCTGTTGCATCGCCGAAGCACTTGACGTTTTCCGAAAGACTGATCAGGGCATTGATCTGGGGTTGGTTGGCGACTGTTACAGTTTGTACATCAGAACAGCCCTGTGCGTCGGTGACCGTTACCGAATAACTCTGTCCGGCCATCAGGCCGGTTGCATTCGAAGTCGTCTGCGGTGGCGTGGTGCTCCACAGGTACGTAAAATTGGCCAGGCTCGCCTGTGTAGCGCCATAGAAGACCGAAATGACGCTTGCCGAGCCGTTAGTTGTGCCACTGCAGGCAGGCGCTGCGGCTTCCGCGTACGCAAAGAGTTCGTCCTTTTGCAGGATAAATGTAGAGGCTACCTGGGTGCAACCCTGTGCATCGGTCACCACGACGCTGTACGCTGAAGCGGACAGCCCGGTGATGGTGGCAGTAGTAAAGCTGTTCGGGTCCCAGAGGTAAGCATAGGGGCCTGTGCCACCTGAGGCCACGACGGTCGCTGTTCCGTTTGTCCCCTGGAAACAGACCGTATCTGCAAACTGGGGCAGGCTGAGTGTCAATGCGGAAGCGGGCTGGTCAACAGACATGCTGAAGGTCTGGGTACATCCGGCCGCATCCGTTACCGTCGCGGTGTAGGTGCCCGCCTGAAGGTTCTGCAGGTTGCTTTGCGAGCTGGTAAACCCTCCCGGGCCGCTCCACTTATAGATGTAGGTAGGCGTCCCGCCCTGGGCCGTGAGGTCAATGGTACCGTCGTTTCCGCCAAAACACTTTACAGGTTGCATATTTCCATTCAAAAGTATCTCTGTCGGGGCAGTAATGACATTTTGGAGGGAGAATGTACATCCGTTGACATCTGTTACGGTAACCGTATAAGTGCCCGCGCTTTTTCCTGAAATATTGGGGGTCGTTTCAGATGAACTCCAGATGTAGGAAAATGGGCCAGTACCGCCTGCAGTGGTGGTATTAACCTGGCCGTTAGCGCCGCCAAAACAGCTCACATTAATGACGGTTGCCGATACGTTTATCGCCTCGGGTTGATTCACGGCAATTGTACCGGTGGTGCTGCAACCCTGCAGATCAGTGACGGTTACCGTGTAACTGCCCGCATTAAGATTTATGGCGGTGGCTGTGTTTTGTCCAAGCGGATCGCTCCATTTGAACGTGTAGGGTGCTGTGCCGTTGCTGGCAACAACAGTGGCTGAACCGTTTGCCGCCCCGCTGCACAGGGCATTGGTGGCGGTTAATGCTGCCGTCAGTTGTGGCGGAGAGGACACCTGGGCAGTCGCCGTAATGGAGCAGCCCTTTGCATCCGTGACCGTGACGGTATAGGACTGTGCGCTCAGCCCGGTTGCAGTTGCGGTGGCCTGCTGGAGCGGGTCGCTCCATTTGAAGGTATAGGGGCCGGTACCGCCGCCGGGCGTCACGGTTGCCGTACCGTCAGCGCTGCCGAAGCATTTGGTTTGCACTGTTGTAGTTGTTGCGCTGAGTTGAGGCGCTTCGGTGATCGTCGCCTGGGTGGTGGTGGTACAGCCTTTCGAGTCCGTTACGGTTACCGTATAGACACCGGCCATCAGATTTTGCGCCTGCGGAGTTATCTGGGCATTGCTCCACAGGAAGGAATAAGGGCCAACGCCACCTTGTGCAGTTGCGGTCGCAGTGCCGTCGCTGCCGCCGAAGCAGGATACATTGGCTATTCCGGAGGTGCTCGCAGTCAACAGCGGCGGCTCAAGCACCTGGACAAATGTGGTGGCGCCGCATCCCTTTGAATCCGTTACGGAAACAAAGTGAAAATTGGCATTCAGGCCTGTCGCAGTCGGTGTCATCGCGCCACTGGCCCAGGAGTAGGTATAGGGTGGGGTAGCGCCGGTCACCACGATTGTCGCCGTACCGTCGGAGCCTCCATGGCAACTGACAGAAGTCTGGGACGTCATGATCTGAAATGGAGGAGGCGCGGTAAGGGTAATAGTATCTGTCGCGCCGCAACCGCTGGCGTCGGTAACTGTCACGAAATACGTACCGGCTCCGAGGTTGACTGCCGTTGCAGTTGTTTGTCCGAGCGGGTCGCTCCATTTGTAAATATAGGGCGCCGTACCGCCTGAAACAGCCACGTTTACCGAACCATCATTGCCTCCCGAACAGGAAACGTTTTGCACGATCGTGGCATTCAGGACCAGCTGTGACGCAGCCCCGACGCTTGCACTAATCGTGCTGGAGCACCCCGAGTTGTCGATGACAGTGATCGAATAGTTCCCGGCTGCCAGGTTTAGAAATTCGCCTGTACTGTTGGTCTGGTTGCCCAGCATGTAGGTATAGGGTGGATTGATATTGTCCGGATTTACCTGTAGTTTTCCATTGGATTGACCAAAACAGGTGGCATTTGTGACGGTTGTGGTGGCTGCCGGCGCTGCGCAGTTGGCGCAGGTAACTGCACCGATCAGGCCGTCGCAGTTGGTGAGTGAACCGATGGCCTGCACTTCTATGGTTACGGACGAACTGGGTTGCAGGTTGTCGACCAGATAGGTTGTCGACATGCCTACCGGCACCCATCCCTGGCCGTTCACATTGATCTGGTACCCGTTGGATCCGGTGACATCCGTCCAGCCGAAATCGATACTGTTGCTGTTGCTGTTGATACAGTTGATGACCGGCGCGGGGAGCGCATTTTTTACTTCCACAGTGATGGTGTCGCTGACACTGCATCCGTATGAGTCCGTAGCAACAAGCGTGTAAGTCGTAGTCTGTGCCGGGTCCGCATCGGTGACCGGGCAAACCGGGCAACTGAGGCCGGTGTTGGGCGACCAGTCATAATTGACCTTGTAGGAAGGCTCGAATGTTATGGTCCAGTCTCTGAGTGTCCCGACAAACCCGTTAGCATCGTCCCTGAGCTGCAACTTCCACGTGCCGTTGGTGGGATAGGAACCATCCCACAGGTCGCTCCAGGGCCCTTCCGGCAGAAAATCCCCGGTAAAGGGTGCAGAACTGGCCGGTGCGAACGGTAATCCGGGCGGTACAATCGGGACTGTAGCCGTCGGCGTAAAACAGGTATTGGTATAGTTATCGCCGTTGGCGCCGTTGTCTGATGACAACTCCAGAAACTGTCCGCCTGGAGAGATCAGGAAAATATCCAGGTCATCGTCCCAGCTGTGGCTGATATTCATGCAAACCGATCGGATGACGCCCGGACCCAGGTTAACCGGCTGGACACCGGCGACTGCAACGGAGGAAATAACGGGTGTATTGGTCGGCGCAATAGAAAAATCCGTCTGGTTTGTAAAGGTTGGCGCCTGTGGCAAGGGGATAGCCAGGGTGCCGTCCAGCAGCAGCGGTTGGGAGCCCAGGCATAAGGTGGTGTCGGGGCGAAGGGCAGGCTTTACAAGGGCATTGTCCTTGATGTAGAGATAAAAAGTGTCGCGGTTGCAGGGGTCGCGCTGTACATCTATGGCAATATATTCCGGAGCCTCGACAAGGTTGTCTTCAAGGCCCACGATCGGAATTGAAATGGTCGACTGACCGGCAGGTATACTTAGCGTATTCGGAATGGTTTCATAGTCAAGGCCATTGGTAGCGGTACCCCAGATATTGTAATCGATTGGAAAGTCCTGTTGCAGGGTATTCGGCAGCGAGAAGGAAAGCGTTCCCTGGGCGCATCCTTCCACCACGGCGCCGTCGAGGCTGATCGTGGCTACTTCCACCCGCAATGCGCCCGTGCCGAAACTCTTGGCTTCCAGAAATACGCCCGAGTCGAATACGCCGTCGCTGACATCAGCAATGGCCAGTTTGATGGTGTATTCCTGGCAAGGTACTACAACGGCTTCGGCGGTGAATACGTCGGTGAAGCCGTCGTACGACGGCTGGACGTTTGACATGTTATTGTTGTTGTAATATTGCGCGTTGAGGGGCGTACAGGCCGGATTGACCGGATTGGTAGGGTGCAGGTTATTGATGGTTACGGGCAGGTTGGTACCCGGTATAATCGCAATATTGGTCGGCGTCGGGTACCCGGGGCCCTGGATGAAGAACCCGAACACATCATTAAACGGGCTGCACCCGTATTCGGGATACTCCTCGGAACCGAAACAATAACGGAACCGAAGGGTGTCGGAAGTAGGTATGAATTTTATGACATATACAGCCAGATCGCGCAGACTGGAAGTGGTCAGCAGCGCGAGATCCGGATCGTTTTGGAATATTAGATTGTCAGTAGACGCGAAATCAACGCCGTTTTCGTTGCATCCGACGGTAAAAAAGCCGGTACTTTCAACCGCTCCGGAGGTCATCACAATGCCGCGGTCGATACCGACGGCAGGAGTGCCGCCCGTGAAATAGCCTACTGCCTTGGGCTCGCCGTTAAACGTAATACTGGTGACCTCGACCCCATCCCCGAGAAAAATGTTGGAGATGAGGTTTTGAGGCGTCAGCGGAGGCGTATTGCTGCCGGTGACCTGTAAAAGTTGCGCCTGAGCCTGTATTTGAAATTGGAAAAATAAGGAGGCAGTGATGAGTAGTTTAAGGATTGGGCCTGTTGTGCGATTCATCCGTGTGTAGATTGTGAATTGTCCTGTTCACTTGTCCAGGAGAGTTATTGTCTGGGAATGGAATGCGGATGCGGGATTATGAATTGATAGACGCGAATGTCAGCTTAAAAGTAGGAATTTTAAAAAAAATGACACGATTCCTGTGAAGCAAAATTCCTTTTAAGAGCCCGCTTCTGCGCCTGGCGATGCCTCGCATGTCGGCTTTGGGCAAAAAATGATTCTTTTCCCCGCCCTCAATTAAAAGTGCTCCATCCCTGTAAAAGCGCTATTTATCTAATTTTCGACAATCTCCCGGTTTACCTTGCGTCATTTGCAACGTCAATTCCTCCGAATATTCAAAAAACAGAAAACCATTAAGTTTGACACATTCGCAATATGAGCCAGTTTGTAAAATTCCTGTTCGCCTCCTGTCTCGGCACCGCCCTTGCGCTTGCCCTGCTTGTTTTTATCGGATTCAGTATGCTGGCCGGCATGGCCGGCAAAGCTACGGAAGGAGAGAAGGTTGCGGTAAAATCCAATTCTGTTCTTGAACTGGATTTCAAATACCTGATCCCGGAGAAAACCAACAACGTACCCCTCGACCCCTTTGATTTTAACCAGAAAAACGTGCTCGGCCTTACCGACATGGTTGCGGCCATCCGCAAAGCGAAGGAAGACCCCGACATTAAAGGCATTTATATCAATGCTACCTACGTCATGGCCGGGAAAGCCACCGCATCCGTACTGCGCGATGCATTGGCAGATTTCAGGTCATCGGGCAAGTTCATAGTGTCGTATGCCAACTATTACACCCAGGGCGCCTATTACATGGCTTCGGTATCGGACAGTATCCTGCTCAATCCGGTAGGCGCCGTGGACTTCCGCGGCTATTCCAGTATGATCGCTTTTTTCAAGGGTATGCTGGATAAACTGGATGTCCAGATGAAGATATTCTATGCCGGAAAATTCAAAAGCGCTACAGAACCGTACCGGCTCGACAAAATGAGCGACGAGAACCGGCTGCAGATCCGGGAGTATATCGCAGCGCTGTACGATATCTTTATCAGCGACGTGTCGAAAGGCCGCAATATTCCGGAAGCCGAGCTCCGGCAGATTGCCGACCGTTTCGACGGGCGCAGTGCTGAATCGGCCCTCAAAGCGCACTTGGTCGACCGTATCGCCTACGAGGATGAAGCTTTTCAACTGATCAAAAACAAGATAGGTCTGGGAGAAAAGGAAAAACTCAACCGGATTCATATCGAGGATTATTTTGAATCCAGGGCCAAAAAACTCGACTTCACCACGAAAGACAAAATTGCCGTCCTCTATGCAGAAGGCACGATCCTCGACGGGGAAAAGGGAGAAGTAGGGAATATTTACGATGTGCAATATGTGAAGATGCTTCGCAAGATCCGTCTGGACGACGGTGTAAAGGCCGTGGTGTTGCGCATCAACTCCCCCGGGGGCAGCGTGCTTGCCAGCGAAAACATCCTGCGTGAAATCCAGTTGTGCAAGCAAGCCGGCAAACCTGTGGTAGTCAGCATGGGCGATCTCGCGGCATCAGGCGGTTACTATATTGCCTGCACAGCCGACAGTATTTTTGCAGAGCCCGGCACCATCACCGGTTCGATCGGTGTGTTTGGCATGGTGCCCATTTTGCAGAAAACCATGAAGGACAACCTGGGTATCACCTATGATACGGTGCGTACCGGCAAATATTCGGCATTTGGTACGCCTTTCTACGACTTCTCCCCCGAAGAAAGCGCAATCATACAAACCAGGGTGGAGGCGATCTACGAAGATTTCCTGAACAAGGTTGCAGCCGGACGGCACAAGACACGCGATCAGGTTCATGAAATCGCCCAGGGTCGCGTATGGCCGGGCCTGAAAGCCAAGGAGATCGGTCTGGTCGATGATATCGGCGGACTCGACCGCGCCATTTCCGCAGCAGCCAAACTTGCCGGTGTGGAAAAATACCGCACCACCGAGTTTCCGCGCACCAAAACGGGCATCGAGCAGTTGATCGATCAAATTACCCGCAACAAAGACAAGGACGATAATATCAAGTCCTGGCTGATCCGTTCGGAACTGGGCGATCTTTATCCCATGTATAAAACCATGCGCGACATACGCCGTTCGGAAGGCATACAGGCGCGGTTGCCCTATGAATTGATCATTCGATAAAATCGGAAAGGGTTTCTTACCCACAGATCAAGGTTCTTCCATCGAGGGTGTTTTGCAAGTACAATTCCTGTCAATGCTTTGCAACAGGACAGACTTGCAAGACGCCCTCTCTGTTATTTCCCCTTGCCATTCGTTGATTTTGCCTTGAACGACCAGGTGATCCAGACCTGTGTCGCTTCCGTTCCGTCGGGCAATCTGCCGACCGAAGCGGCGCGAAACTCCTGTCCCGCTCCGGTATCCAGTGCACGCTGGATGGTTTCTTCCAGAGGCTTGCCGTCGATACAGGTAAAAACCAGGGTATCGGAGGCCTTTTTTAGAAATACAGCTTCAATATGGGTAACCAGCATCGAAACAGGAGGTCTTTCCTGTAAGGCTGCAAGCGCCAGAAGTCCGGTCGAAAGTTCGGCTGCTGCACACTGCGCTGCGAAATAAGTCGATCGGAACGGGTTTTGGCTGCGCCAGCCATAGGGTAAAGCAACATCTGCCCTGGCGCCGTCGCAAAAACGGACATTTATGCCCATGAACCACGCAGCGGGCAGTTTCCAGAACAAAAAGAATCGCATGCGCCAGGGAGTGTTCACCCAATTCAGAAATGTAGACTTTGTCATAATATCGGCGGGCAGGTTGGAACCCTGCCGGCAAAAGTATTGTTTAACAAATCGTTACTTTTATCGTTTCGGGAAACAATTTTCCAAAAAAAGTTACAATTTTGAGTCTTTATTCCGATCCGGCGCCCCTCGGCGAACATTGTAATGATTACTCTCTTTCATATAAGTTAACCAAACAAGTTACACACCATGAATTGGAGAAGGCTCAACGGTCAGCGCATCGAACAACCGCTTTTGGATGCAGTGGAAGAAACGATCATCCGGGAGACAGACGCAGGGTTCAAACTCAAGGTCTGTATCGGAACCGACTCACAGGTGATTGGCGACGAGGTACACTTTGCCACGGTAATTGTCTTCCTGCGCGAAAAGCGGGGTGGCTTTATGTTTATTTCCAACGAAAAAAGTACGCGCAAAATGACGCTGCGCGAACGCATGATCCTCGAAGTCGGCAGGTCGGTTGAAGTGGCCTATTCGCTTTGCACCCTGCTCGACTTGTACGATGTCGCACTTGAAGTACACGCAGATATCAATACCGATCCGGCATTCGAGAGCAATACCGCGCTCAAGGAGGCCATGGGTTACATCCTCAGCATGGGGTTTGTGTTCAAGGCCAAGCCGGATGCGTTCGCCTCCTCGTCCTGTGCGGACAAGGTCATCTGACCCGGGACAACGAACAGTTTACAGGACAAATACCTTCAAATTTGTGCGGATGCCCGGCTGATTCAGCCGGGCATCTGTGGTATTTGACGAATAGAGACAAATCCTTATCGAAAACAGATGAAAATCACCGAGACTTCTGTCAACTTCGCGGCGATTTTCATTTCAAACACAATTTCTGGCTATGAAGAGACTCCTCTCATTCTTCCCACTATGCATTTTACTGACCGCAACGGCATCTGCCCAGAACATCAAGTTCGAGGAATATGATCTGCCCAACGGTTTAAAGGTTCTTCTGCACGAAGACCACAGCACACCCATTGTAGCCGTTTCCGTGATGTACCACGTCGGCTCCAAAAACGAAAAGCCCGACCGGACGGGATTTGCCCACTTCTTCGAACACCTGCTGTTTGAAGGATCCGACAATATCAAACGCGGCGAATTTGACGACTACATCAACAACGCCGGCGGCACGAACAACGCCAACACGACTTACGACCGTACCTTTTACTACGAAGTGCTGCCGAGCAACCAGCTCGGCCTCGGCCTCTGGCTCGAAAGCGAGCGCATGCTGCACGCCCGTGTGGAAGATGCAGGCATCGAAACGCAGCGCCAGGTGGTAAAAGAAGAACGCCGCCAACGCGTCGACAACCAGCCCTACGGCCGCGTACTGGAGGAAACAATGGCCCGCACCTTCAAAGTGCACCCTTATGCGCACTCCACGATCGGCTCGATGGAACACCTCGACGCAGCCCAGGAGCAGGATTACAAGCAGTTTTACAAAGATTTCTACCGGCCCGACAATGCTATCCTGTCCATCGCCGGCGATATCGACATTGCCCAGACGAAAAAACTGATCGACGTTTATTTTAAAGGTATTCCAAAGGGTACCAGCCCTATTGTCCGGAAGTTCCCACAGGAGCCGCCTCTCGACAAAGAAGTGCGCGACACGGTGTACGACAACGTTCAACTTCCGGCCGTCATTTACAGCTATCACATCCCTGCCCAGGGATCAAAAGACTCTTATGCGCTGGAGATGCTGGGCATGCTGTTGAGCCAGGGCGAGAGCAGCAGAATGCAAAAGACTATTGTCGACGAGCAACAAAAGGCTGTTTTTGCAGGTTCATTCCCGTTCAACCTCGAAGATCCAGGCGCCAATATCTGCTTTGCAGTTGCCAACATGGGCGTCGATCCCTCCGAACTGGAAAAGTCGATGGATGCAGTGATTGCCGGGGTGCAAACCGAACTGATATCGGAACAGGAGTTCCAGAAACTGCAAAATCAGATAGAAAATGACTTTGTGACGGCGAACAACCGGGTTGTCGGCATCGCAGAAAGCCTTGCAAACTATGAAATGTACTTTGGCGACGCCAACCTGATCAACACCGAACTGGAAAGGTACCGCAAAGTCACGCGCGAAGACATCAAACGGGTTGCCAATGAATATTACAACAAGAACAGACGCGTCGTGCTGTATTGGTTGCCCAAGAACAAACAGCCGTAACCGAACCCTTAATCATTTTCAAAATTGAATTGCACACAATGAAGCATTTTATAAAAATGAGCGCCGCGCTGGTATTGCTGCTGTCGGCGACTATTGCTCCAACCCTCCAAGCACAACTGCCAAGCGGGGCGCCGGCCATACCGGTACCCACCGGTGATGTGCGCAGTGCCGCGCCCGCGCCCGGCACACCGCCCAAAATCCAGATTGGAAAGGCCGTAACGTTCAAACTCGACAACGGCCTGACGGTTATTGTGGTGGAAAACCACAAATTGCCCACCGTGTCGTTCCAGGTTTTTGTGGATAGCGACCCGGTCATGGAAAATGAAGCCATCGGTTATGTCTCCATGATGGGCGAATTGCTTAGCAAAGGCACCAAAACCCTCTCCAAGGCACAGATCGACGAGCAGATCGATTTTATCGGCGCCTCCCTGTCGACCAGTATGAACGGCGTATCCGGTTCCTGTCTGTCCAAACACTCCGATAAATTGCTGGGCATCATGTCCGATGTACTCCTGAATCCCACTTTTCCGGCAGAAGAACTCGACAAGGCCAAGCGCAGGCAGGAAAGCAATCTCGCCCAGGCAAAAGACGACGCCAACTCGATTGCCTCGAATGTGGGCTCCATTTTGCGCTACGGGAAAGACCATCCCTACGGAGAAGTGATGACCGAAGAGACACTCGCAAAAATCAACCTCGAGCAGATTCAGAAGCACTACAACACGTATTTTAAACCCAATATTTCCTATTTCGTGGTTGTGGGCGACATCACTAAGGCCAAGGCCGAGCAGTATGCCAAACAGTATTTCGGCAAATGGCAGCGGGCCGACGTCCCCAAACACAAGTATGCCGTGCCGCAGCCTCCGGCAAAAACGCAGGTTGATTTTGTCCACAAGCCCGGCGCCGTACAATCGGTTATCAACATCACCTATCCGGTCGAACTGCTGCCGGGCACGGTCGATGCTATTCGGGGCAGGCTGACCAACGCCGTTTTTGGCGGCTATTTTAACAGCCGGATCAACGCCAACCTTCGGGAGGGACACGGCTGGACCTATGGCGCCCGCAGTTCGCTCAACCCCGACAAACTCGTGGGCTCGTTTAATGCAACCGCAAGCGTGCGCAATGCAGTAACCGACAGTTCCATCATCGAATTCTTTAAGGAGATGGTTCGGATGCGCAGCGAAAAAGTGCCGGAATCGGAACTGCAAGTCGTTAAGAATGTGCTGACGGGACAGTTTTCCCAGAGCCTCGAACAACCGGGTACGGTGGCCAGTTTTGCCCTTTCCACTGCCCGTTACGGCTTCCCTGCCGATTATTACGAGAAATACCTGGAGGTACTGCAAAGCGTTACACCCGACGAGGTGATGGCTGCGGCCAAAAAGTATATTACGCCCGATAACGCCCATATCCTGGTAGTAGGCAACAAGGAAGAGGTTGCCGAATCGCTGAAGCCGTTCTCCATGACAGCCAAGGTCAATTTTTACGATGTGTACGGCAACCCCGTACAGGACAGCAAAATGACCGTGCCTCCCGGTATGACTGCGGAAAAGGTCATTGAGGACTATATCAACGCCATTGGCGGACAGGCGAAAATTGCCGCGATAAAAGACCTCCAGATCAACAGCACGATGAACATGGGCGGGATGAGCCTGCTGGTTAGCAGTGCTCAGAAAGACGGAAAAATCGCTACCACGGTAAGCATGAACGGACAGGTAGTCGACAGCCGTACCTATGATGGCACAAAAGGCACCGGTGCAGGCATGAATGGCAAGCGCGACCTGGAAGGAGAAGAACTGAACGACCTGAAAGAACAGGCGGCATTTTGCAAGGAAGCCAATTATATCTCCGGCGGCTACAAACTGACACTCAAGGGGCTGGAAGATATCGGCGGCAATCCTGCCTATATCATCGAAGCCGAACGGCCCGACGGCAAGAAGACGACCGAGTATTACGATGTAAAAAGCAGCCTGAAAGTACGCGAGGTCAGCACCGTTGAAGGTCCGGACGGACCGGCAACCATGTCCAATGATTTTTCGGACTACAAGGAAACCGGAGGAGTGCTTTTCCCCAACACAGTCACCCTGTCGGGTATCTTCCCGGTGCCGGTAAAAGCCGTTGTAACGGAATTGAAGGTAAACGGCGGAATTGATGACAGTGTGTTCAAACAGTAATACCGGACGTCGTTCCGACTGACAATTACTATTTTTGCGAGGAAGGGGGTGTAAGGGGTTTAGATTGAGCCAGATCCAATTCGCGGATCGCCGGTGATTTTGAAAATAAATGCACCCTAAACCGCTTAAACCCCCTTCTCTCACTTTATTCATCATTAACAGATAACCATGTTGCAATTTATTTTTCTGCAAACAACAACTCCGGCCCCCGGCGGTGGTGGCGGCATGCTCACCATGTTGTTTCCTTTTTTGATCCTTATTGTCTTTTACTTCTTTCTGATTCGTCCGCAAATAAAGCGGCAAAAAGACCAGCAGAAATTTGTCGAAAGCCTGAAGGAGGGTATGGAGGTAGTTACCAATTCGGGCATCATCGGCCGTATAACCAAGATCGACGGCAATATCGTTCGCCTGATGGTGGATGAAAAAACGTTTATGCGAGTGGTGAAACAATCGATCACCGGAGAGTACAAGCCCTAATCCGCAAGCCTATGTTGCAAAAGTGCCTGCTGTCGTTTGCTTTTATCTCGCTTCTGTCCGCCGCACTTGTTGCGCAAAGCCCGTGGCCCCGCAGCAAGGCTGGTTTTTATGCCCAGGCTGCCTGGCATTTTATTCCGGCTTACGAAGAGGTTTTTCCGCGATCACCGGGCTATTCCCCGCTTGACCGTAGACTTTCAGAAAATACCTTCCAGTTATACGGAGAGTACGGCGTTAGCCGTGCAACCACCCTGACGGCTTCCCTGCCGTTGCGACTGGTCTCGGCCGGCGATTTTCTTGGAAATTTCGCTACTCCGGAGACTGAAAGCGGATCTCTTTTCGGCATGGGAAATGTATCGCTGGGTATTCGCCAGTCAATTCTGAAGAGCAATGTGCAACTTTCCGCTTCACTGCGTATTGATTTGCCGGTGGACAACTACGACGACGCAACCGGCCTGAGCACCGGTTACAAGGCATGGGCGGCTCTTCCGATGCTGAGCGCCGGCATGGGATTCGGGCGCGGATATGGGTTCGTTTATGGGGGGTATGGTTTCCGGAGCGACAAATTTAGCCAGTTTGTCAACCTTGGTATCGAAGGCGGTTTCCGCATAAAAAAGCTTTGGCTGATCGGGTTTTCCGAATGGATGTCTAGCGTGGAAAACGGGAATGTCAACGAGCCGCTCCGCAACAGGCTGACAGCCCTTTATGTCGACGAGCAGAGCTGGCTTTCCATAGGTGTAAAAGGTATCCTGGAGTTCAACCGTTTCTGGGGCGTTCTGGCCTCTGCTGCGGGCGCTTCGGATGGCCAGTGGGTGCCCAAAAAACCGGGATTCAGCATCGGAACCTATTTTAAATGGGATTAAGAGTATATTTAATTGACCAAAAACTAAACAGTTTATCCAATGAAAAGCAACCACGAGATTGATTACAAGATTTACGGCGAGGAAATGCAGTGCGTCGAAGTCGAACTCGATCCCCAGGAAACAGTCATTGCGGAATCGGGCAGTTTTATGTTCATGGACGAAGGGATCGAAATGGCCACGGTTTTCGGCGATGGCAGCGGGCGGGCCGAGGGTTTTTTGGGTAAAATCATGGATGCCGGCAAACGCCTGCTGACGGGTGAAAGCCTTTTTATCACGACGTTCACCAATATTACCCCCGCCCAGAAACAACGTGCCACCTTTGCCGCGCCATACGCCGGTAAAATCATCGCGCTCGATCTGCATGAACTCAACGGCAAGGTGATCTGCCAGAAAGATGCATTCCTGTGCGCTGCCAAAG
>ERZ724526.1241-NODE-1241-length-13418-cov-4.708973_pt1 | contig 13418 bp, 16 predicted proteins | sample MGYA00376059_ERZ724526 | MGnify/ENA primary metagenome ERZ724526 (study PRJEB28724, sample SAMN07190883) | activated sludge metagenome | isolation source: activated sludge of sewage treatment plant in Hong Hong | place: Hong Kong | collected 2016-03-17 ... | reverse complement strand
ATCTTCACCATCAACATTGAGAACATTACTGACTTCCTGTAACCCACTATGGAGTGATTTAATTACTAACCCGAATTGTTTTTCAACATCTTCCGATAATTCGCCAAAAACATCCTTTTGTTTTGGTCTACGGAAACGCGCTTTCTCTTCTACAGTAGTAAAACTCTTTCCAGAAAAACCCTTTTCAAGAATGTCAGAGACAGTCTGATCTTGTGCAAAAATACCTGTGTCTTTTACAGAAACCTTCACACCAAATATTTTTTTCAAAGCATCTCCACCCAACATTGGTAGGAAATACTCCTTCAAGGAAGCATCAATATCGGCTAATTTATCAATAAAGTTTGTTGTCACCTTCCCCATGTAAGAGTTTTTAGACATGATTCCAAGGTCAGTACCACCATAACTGTCAACGCTTCCACCAATATTAGATCGGGTAATCATTTTTGCAACAGAACCTAAAGCACTTTCAATATTCTGTAGGCTATTCAGCATACCCTCGTTATACGTTAGCGAGATGCTAGAATTTTCAGTAAGCGTCTCAATTGATTTAATAATTGATTCACTCTTAGCAGATGAGTCACCAAGAACAGAGCCAGTACCTTGACTAGCCTGTCTTTCTTCTGTTGGATCTCCTATGCTGCTGTTTATATTAGATACTACAAAACCCAGTGCAGCTAATGTAGCAACAATCCCACCAAGAGCCAACCATCCCATCGGGCCAGCAGCTAAAGCAGATGCAACTGCTGTAGCAGCAGCCTGAACACCTTCGGTAAACAACGCAGCAACACGCTTGGCTGAATTTTGTAGTTCTGCTACAGTAACAGAGTCACTAGCAGCGATTTGGGCAACAGACGATTTGATTGCCAAAGCTAGTTCAACAGCGCGGAATGCACGTTCAACTTTTTCCAAAGTCTTATATGCGCCAGATTGTTCATTGAAGAACCTCTTAGCTTGCCCTGCCATGCTTGCGTACATTCCAGCACTAATCTGGAGTCTCTTGTCAGCTACTTCTTTATCAATTTTTGCTACATCCGGCGGCCCAAATTTCTGTTGCGCTTTAACTTGATCTGCAACATATTTATCAATTTTGATACGATCATCTGCGTATGCTTTATAGGCGGCTGACATCTTATTAATAGCTGCCCCAGCTTCACCAAAACCATCTGCTAAGATTTGACCGGGGGAGCGTCCAATGTCAAGCATACTCTTCTTAGCAGTTAATGCTAGTTGTTGAGTATATTCCTCTTGTAAAGGTAGTAAGGCTTGTAATGATCTTATTTCATTATTATAACCATCAATACGTTTTTGGAGTTCTTCCCCAGCTTTTTCAGCTCTAGCCATTCCTGCAGAATCGTTATTAGTATAAGCTTCCCAATAAGCTTTTTGAATTTCCAAATCAATTAGTGTGGAAGTTAAAGTAATTTGCTGTTGTAAGAAATTAATACGATCTTGATCGTTTTGCTGAGAGTCTAATTGCGTACCTAGCGGAGTTTGCTGAACATCAAGATTAGATAATTTTTGAAGATTAATTTTATCTCTTAATGCTTGGACAGATTTAAATTGATTATCTGCATACTGAGCTTCCAGAGCAATAGCTTGTAATTTTAATTCTTGCTCTTTGTCTAAGAAGGCATTAAGTTCACCTCTAGCACGTTTTTCTTCTCCTAATTTCTTAATCCTATTAGCAATGTTTTCTAATTCATTTACATCAGCACCACGGAATTTAGATTTAAGATCAGAAACTGTACGCATGATTTTTTCATACTCTTTTTCTGATTCTGTTAGCTTACGTTTTAAACCTAATTCCTCTTGCTGACTTTCTAAAAATGCTTCAGCAGAATTAAGGGCTGATAAGTAAGATTTTTCTAATTTCTGTGCTAAAGATTCTTGCTCTTTACTTGATTTTTTAGAAGCTTTATCAATCTCATCTAGCGTATCAATACGAGCTTTATTTGCTTTAACTTCAATTAATTGATTTTTTAAACCATCTTTAAAGAACCCATCTTTAGCAGTAGCTATTTGTGCTTCTAAATCAAAAATTGTCTTATCAATATCTTTAAGTTTTTTACCTTGAGAAATTTGATAGTCTAACCATTTACCTTCTTCTTGTAGCGCTTTAACAGATTCAGAGACACGTTTTAAGGCGATACCAGAATTAACATCTGCTTGACGTTGAGCTAATACACCATATTTTTCAGCAAGACTTGTTACAGCTTTTTTCTGATCTTCTATAGCATCGTTATAAGCCATAATATCACTAAATTTATAAGCTTTCTTTCTCTTTTCGATTAGTTCAGTAAGCTTATTGTTTTCTTTGGATAAATTATCAAGAACTTCATCTATAGCAGAAGCATAAGCTTGTACTGCTTGGGAGCCTTTTAATTTATCTAATTCAGCAAGTTGATTTGTGAATGATTTTGTACTCTGCTCTGCTTGTTGAAACTTATCATAGACATAGGCAGCCCCTGTAGCTAGAAGGGTGAATATAACTATAACAGGGTTACGCGCTAGGATTTGTAAAGCCCAATTTAAAATGCCAACACCCCCAGCAGCTCCAGTTGCTGCTGTTCCAACAAGGCCAAGCTCCGCAGCTAAAGATGCTGATAGGGCTGGTGCAATAGCCATTTGAATTAGAGCTGATGTTAACGAAGCTGTATAAGCAGCAAATCCTGCGATAGCAGCGTATTTTAGTACAGAGCCAACTAGGTCTAGATTTTCAGCTAGTAATTTAATGGCGGCGGCAATTAATCCAGTAACACCGATAGCGTTATTAGCTTGACCAATATATTTTGTTAATGCATTAGTAAGATTTGTAAATGCACTTTCTACAGTATCAGGTACTGCTGATGACATTCCAGTTAGAGCGTCTTTATTCTTTTTCAGAACTTCAGTAATTAGCTCAACACTAATAACACCATCAGCTCCCATCTTTTTAAGTTCGCCACGAGTTTTATTAACCTCTTGACCAATTAAGCGTAGAATAATAGGAGCACCTTCGGCAACAGCATTAAATTCAGCACCATTCAGCCTACCTGCTTGCATAGATTGTGAGAACTGTAGCATAACAGAGCTAGATTCAGCAGCAGTTGCGCCTGATACTTTTAAAGCAGCAGCCATAGCTTGTGTTACACTCATTGCATCCTTCATTGAGTAGCCATATTCATTCATAGCTGGTACAAGTCGAGTAAACAACTGAGTAACACCTTGTAATGGAACTTTAAGTTGTTGTGCCATTACATATAACTTTTCTTGAGCATCTGCTGCAGCATAAGCAGACCCTACTTGGATTTTTAATTTAGCTCCCATCAATGTCCAAGCATCAGCCATTTTAATTGCTGATTGAGCCGTATTAATTAATGCTCCTGCAAGCATTGTACCACCTAGTAGGTTACGGATATGGTACAATTCTTTACCAAAAGCTTGCATTATATTTTGACCAGATGCGAGAGATTGATTTAAGCTCTCAACTCCTTTTACAGCTTCTTTACTACCAGTGCCAATATCTTTAATAGTGATAGAAATGTTCCCACCAACACCTTTACCCATCATAGACTGAATATTCTTAATCTCGTCAGCCATCTTTTTGAAATCAGATAATGATGCAGAGATAGCATTGTTAGGAATGGCACCTTGCATAGTTGCCCTAAGCTGATTCATTGATTGTACAACAGAGAGAACAGAAGCAGATGATTTACCCAATTTATCCATCAAGGACATTACAGCGGCTTCTGTTGTACCTGCTCGTTTCTCTAAGCCTTCTAATGATTTAGTAGTGGTATCAATCCCTTTTGATTCTACCCTTACTGATAAAGTGGATACATCCATTGCCATAGCTATTTCTTTCTATTCTCTTGTTCTTGATACATATTTCCAAATATCATTGCCATCTTATCGTTCAATGATTTCTTATCTACCACTTGTGGGGCACAAGGAGACATACACTCTTTACCATTAGTTTTGTTATACTCTGAGGCATAAGCATCTGATAACTGCTTTATCAAAACAACTTCCCAAGACGAAAGAAAAAGCCCTGTTGTAGCAAGCCAGCTATGAATCTCAGACCATTTCAGCCCTTCAACACCATAGCCGTTGCTACCAACAGGGCCAGCTTCATGTAATAGTTCAATCAGATACTCAGCCCCTGCAATATCAGGGAGTTTTAACTCTTGAGCCTCTGGATTTTTCTGTTCTATTCTTTGATACCTATTACGCTTGTCTTTTACTTTATCTTTAGTAATATCAACTGGACATGATGCTAACCATGCCAGTTGACGTACATGAAGAATTAGTCTTGGTTTTATTTCGGTAAAAAATTACTAAGATCATTCTGAGCAGTATTGATCTGATCGCGTAACCACTCTAGGGAGCTATCACTTAATAGTTCAACCCATTGCTCTTTAGTTTTTACAATTTCACCATTGTATTCAATATTACCAGAGCTACCAGCAACAGCAGCAGCTAGAAGTTCAGTACCTTCTTCGCGTAAAAGCTCTGCTGTCATTGTTTTCTTGCCCCGTTTTAGCTGGCGATTCTGTAGGGCCAGCACAGCATTTTTGTATGGAGCAGAGCCGGGGCCGTAGATGTCAACAGTGATTGGCTTCTTTTTAGCTGCATCCTCAAATAGAAGTTCATCTGTATCTGGGTCACGGAGTTGTAGTGAAAATACATCAATAGTAGAACGTTTGTTTAGGTTAAAAGCCATTATTTATTTCCTTATATGTTTTGTCGGGATTACAATTAATAAGGGGCCGAAGCCCCTTTGCTACTTAATTACGCTTTAAAGATGTCTGAATCGATTTCTAGATCAGTAGAGCCAGATGTAATACTATCTACGCCACCTACAGAAATTGGTGCGCCCATACATTGAGCAGTCATATAAAATTTAGTACCATCTTGTAGAGTAATACGATAAGATTGTGAAGTATCAGTATTTAATGCTGCTGCAAGTTTAATCTGGCCGGGGTCGGCTGGGGCATAAGCATACTGAATAGTAACAGTACCATTATCATAACTACCACGACGTTTAATAATCTGGCGAGTTGACAGTGGACTATGGGTTACTTGGTTATATTTCTTGCCGAACTCACCGATATCTGTTACTTCGGCAATCTCAGTGAAATCTGCTACTGCTTGAAAACCAGCTAGAGTAACAGTTGCTGGTGGGCTACCAATTGCGATTGAACTACCAGCGGATGTAATAGCTAGAGACATTTGTTAATTCCTTATTTACTTGCTTATAGGGCAAATAGGTTGTATGATAAGGCACCATTAGCGCCATTGTTGGTAACAGCTACAGTACCAAGTAGGTAGGATTTGATGCTATCTAGGGCTACAATAACTGTAGCATTAGCACCTACAGGAATAGTCTTACCTGCGGAGAGGTCAATAGTACCACCGTAACCATCTGGGCTAATAGTGGTTACACCACTGCCATCAATAACACAGTTAACTGAAGAACCAGTGGTGTTACGAATTTCAAGCATCTGGTAAGTACCGGGATTATATACTAGGGTTTCACCACCAGTAGTTGATGCAGTTGGGGTGATAGTTGTTGGAACTCCAACACGCATATTTGTTTGGGCAATAACGGCCATTGTATTTCCTTATTAATTTGTTTGAGATTCTTTTCTGTAATAAAAACAAACAGGAGTGATACGCCAACCGCTAACTACATCGGAACGCTCCATGTAACCTGTTTGTTCGATACTTGTGTCTGAAAATTTAGGGACTACAGGGAAGAGATTGATTAGCTCATTAGCTATCATTTCACTCTTTGTAGAGCTGCCACGTCCATCTAGCACCCATACATTAATCTGCCAAACTCCAAGTTCTTTATACCGCTTCCCATCTAAATTGGTGTTTCTACTCTTAGAGGGGGTAATGAAAGGCTGTACAAATAATGCACCATCGATAGGTTTATCAAATGGAACATCTTGCCATGCAACCTTGATAACAGGGTTATGATTGTCAGCCCAATTCTTTAACCTAATTTCAAGGTCTGATCTTACTGTCATAATCTACCTTATCTGTATTTTGAAGCAACATCAATGAAAGCTCTTTCGACCATGTGATATGGTTCAGTTCCAGTCCATCTACCTTCTCCGGCAGTTACACCAGAATTCCATCCGCCCCATTCAGCTCTCCATGCGTATTCAGATGAATTAGTAAAAGAGATATATCCATCTTTTAAGAATATACCTCGCTGTACTTGTCCATCTATACGTCTTAATGGGCCTGTCTTTGTTGGGCTAGGTCTTTGCTGTACATTGGTATTGATGGAATTTAAACCAACTTGCCAACTATTAACTAATTGACCGGGATGAGGATCAACTTCTGGATTACCTACTGGAGTATAATTAACAATACATTTGAACAGCTCTTTAGCTATGCTTGTTATTGTATAATCAATGTCTTTCTTAGTTCTTGCAGTGCTCTTGGCAATAGACTCAGTGAAGGATTTTCTTGCCATATCGCCTCTTTCTATTTGTAATTATACATTAATAAGGCAGTTTGTCAATACTCAGATACAATACACACGTAAGAAGATGGCTCTTTGTGTTACATTGTCATGGTCTGTTGTAATAGTATCTGAATGTAAAGAGGCAGAGTTACCACCAATACGTTTTGCCATAAACCTAAAATAGCTGCCAGCAGGAAGGACGCCTGTTACAACTTCACCATTAGTGTTTAATGGCATTCCTTGTTGAAATGGCATGGCTACATTCCTTTATACTCACATATGAGATACAATGTTCTAGTATCAATCTTGCCACTACTGGTTGTAACTGTATTATTTAGTCTGTAGGCTTTATTCAATGTGCCCCCTGCTACTACTGTAGTAACTACCCCTGCTACAATTTGAGCATTTGAAAGAGCAATAGAAGTACTTGGCTGAATATCCCAAGTAGACGTAATAATAGTTTCACCAGCAGATAACCAAGATGTTCTATCAAAAGAATAGTCTAAAGAATCCCCCGGAGCATGAATTAATTCGACAATACCGTTTGCGTTCTGTTTAATTTTTGGCATGACTTATCCTATTGTCGTATATAACACTCAAACAGCACACTGTCAGTAGCTGAGGGGTTTAGTTGCTTAAATGTAATAATTTTATACAGCTTATTACCAATCTTGATTTTATCCCTATTAGGCAACACTACATCAGTCTCGTTTGTATTGTAAAACCCGTCATCTTCTGGCGGCTGGATAAATAATTGCTTATCGCCAGCATTAATTAAGCTATTAGGTTTAAACGTATCACCATTACTTTGTAATGTAAGATCAAATAGAATACCCCTACAAGGATATAGCGTCTCTGTTGCAGGAGCTAAAGGATTGACTGGATCATATTCAAATGTAGACGTATCTCGAATAATCTCTAGATCAAATCCATATCTATCCATTTCCTTCTTTACAACTCTTACAAACTTATCTAGAAAAAGGCTCATATCTGTACCTTATTAGAAATAGGTTCAACAGGACGATTAGCCCATGATTGCATTTCTTGATTTACAGTTCCATACACATAACCAGCATTCCATAATTTTTGGAAATCAATTAATGGGTTTGGTTGATCTATATCTCCTGTAACAAAAGCAATTGGAGAGATGTTCATTAAAGATGGATTAGAGATTGTATCTAAGATAAATCGTCTATATTGTTCAAATTGCTGCTGGTCAAATGACTCAATGTTTGCTAGTCTTGACCTTGTATTCTTTGTTAGAGAGGCTAGAATATATTGCGCACAAATACCAGCAGCTCTTACAACATTATTATTTGTATCTGCTAAAGTAGCTTCATATACACTATCTGGGAGAAATGGTACGTCAGAGAAATCTCCACAACGAAGCCTAACTTTACCAAGATTTGTTGTTGGATCAATTAGAGGCATATTATTTCCTTATTCGTGTTGATACTACAGTATGTAATACCAACGTGAATAAGCCCTCCACGAAGGGAGGGCTGTGTTTATGGCATATCAGGCCAATATCTGTTTGATTTTCTTGAGTTCTCAGAGGCAGATAATATCTGTAGATTACTACCACAATGTAGTCCACAAACAATCTCAGAGTTGAGAGGAACAATATGATCTACTGCAAAGTCAATCCCCAATAGTTCTGTTCGCTTTGCTGCTAAAGCATAGATTTCTTGAATAAAGAATTTATCAAACTCATCTGACCAAGAAGGGATTGCTTTTAACAAAAACGATCTGCGTCTAGCACTTTTAGCAGCTTGTTTCTCTGGAGTAGCATCACGATACTTCTTCGAGGCTTTTCTATTCACTTCCGGGTAGTTCTTCTGGTACTCTGAAACTCGTTTCTTGACAGCATCCCTATTTCGAGTGTATTTATCCCTATCGGCTTGCTTGCATTTTTCAGCATTCTTTCGCCTGTACTCTTTATGATAGGCTGAAACATTTTCTTTATTTCTTAAGTAGTAATCTTGTTTCTTCTGCTTATACGAATCAGCATTCTGCTTCATAAACTCTCTGAAGCAATCTTTACACCTTGACTGATAACCACTTTTAGCTTTACTTGCCTTAAAATAAGAGTGTCTATCTTTTAACAAACCACAAACAGAACAAGGTTTAAGCCCATCTTCGTTGAATAGTACAGCTTTCAAATCAATCTCCTTATTAAAAACAACTCCACAAGTATAACTCATGGAGTTGTCTCTGTAAAGAAACTGGTAGATGTTTAGTCTACAAAGTTACCCACATTAGTTGCTGCTTGTGGCACGCTTGATTAGACCGGGGCGTAGACAAGCCATAGCAAAGTTAGACTCAGTGGAGATTTCATACTTATCACCATCTGGTGATTCTTTCTCAAAGTAATATACCTTCTCACCGAGGGTATTTACTAATCCAAATTTCTCAGCCGGGGCAAAGTAAGCCTTGAATGCGTCAGTACCTTGACCAACAAAATAGGCATCGCCGGCTGGAATCATTTGTGTACCGTTAATAGCATCACGCATCTCGATGAATCGAACACCACCGTAGAAGAACTCACGACGTACTGGTGCAGAGCTACCACCAGCAGCTAGGCGCTGACGTAGAGGCTCTTGGGTGCTTGAGTAATACTGATAAGCTGATTTAACAGTAGGGTGTGAAATTAGTTTTGCAAACCAAGTTGGAGAGCAAAGAGCTACAACACCACTGATGATCTGACCATTACCAGCATTATCTTGGATGGAAGCAATACATTCTTCAATCTTAGCTAGGATTTCAGTAGTACCAGTGCCAAACAAGAAGTCAGTTGCAGTACGCACCCATGAGAATTCTGAATCCCATGACTGAACCACTGTACCGTTTGGTGCATATACAGTGCCTGCGGTAATTACTTGACAACGAGCTGCTTCATGGGTAAATGCCCAGTTGCGTGCAATACGTTCCATCTTACGAGCACGTACAGTAGCAAGTTGTTCAGCTTCGCTTGCACTACCGTAAGCACGTACACCCACTAGGTCTTTAGGGTAGATAGCGTCTTGTTGGTTAAAGTGTGGGATTGCAAAGGTGTGTAGTTTACGGGTATAATCCTTACCAACACTTGCGCGGTCGCCACGAACGCGGTCAACTACTAGAGCACCATCTTCAATAGTTTCTTCAAAAACTACTGAACTGGCAGCTACTGGCTCATCTTGGAAAAGACCAAGTTCACCGACAGTACCATATGTGTTAGGGATTACATTAAGTTCTTCAGTCCAATCCTGAACTTGAAAATTATTACCAAAGCTACGAACTAGCATTATTTATTTCCTTGTTATTATTGTTCAGAATTAGACTTGAGTTTCAGCGAGAATGCCTACAGCTTTCAAGCTGTCATAGGCTGCTTGCTTCTCTGCATCCAAATCATACGATGCGTCAAATGCGATTGCCGATTTGTTTACAGTCACTTTACCACGTGCCAGTACCAATACTTTAGTATCAGTGGTAGCAGCTACAGTGAATGGCTGTGCAGTACCAAAACTATCACCAACAACTAGCGCAACTACGTTCTGGCTACCATCTGCAGCATTCTGAACAGAGATTTTATACTTACCAGTTGCACTAACTTTACCAAGTGCAGTACCTACAACATACGATTTTTGAGCAGCTTCATTCACGGTAACAACTTCATGGAACAGAGCAGTGTTGTCACTATCGCTAGTTTTCACTAGATTGGAATAGTGGTTGTAATCAGTGCCAATAACGGCCATAATGAATTTCCTTTATTTGATGTTAAATTTTTGACGAAGAATACGCTCTTCGGCAGTCATAGTGACTTTGTTTTCATCAGCTTCAGCAGATACACCTTTTTCAGTGAACATATCGCTTTTGGCTTCTTTTTCAATGGAAAGGCTTAGGGCATTTACTACTGTATCAAACGCACCATCTTCCAGTTCTTTTACTGCTTCAAATGTGGCATCAGCTTTAGCTTCACCAACAATATCTACAATTAGTTGTTTACGCACTGCTAGTTTGTCAGCCAACTGTTTATCTGCAAATTCTTTTGTACTAGCTTCTAGAGCTTGGGCATGTTCAATTGCAGTGGCTAGGGCTTGTTCTAATGCAGCCTTTTCAGCTTCAAGTGTAACTACTTTAGCTACAACATTTGATAGTTCAGACTCTTTACCTGCTAATTGTTCTTGCATTACTGCCAGTTGTGCTTTAACATCTTCAGACACTGATGCATTAACATCACCATCGGAAATGCCAAGTTGTTTCTTTAGTTTTTTAAGCATGTTTACATTGCTCCTGATTGTTTCGCTTTATGTTTGGCAGCAACGTAAGCTGCAAACTCTTGATTAGTTTTAATGCTGTTAACTAGGCCTAGTTTAAGGGCTGTCTCTGCGTCAAAAGTATCAGCATTGAGATCATTAATCTCTTTTACTGATAGACCTGTATATTTACTAACGTGCTTTGCAAATTGCATATTAGCTTTATCTACGTCTGATTGAATCTTTTGAATAAACTCTGGCTTAAATGTACCATCTTCTGCGAATGGAACTTTATTACTACCTGAAGTAATAAAAATACGTTTTACGCCTTCCATTTCCATTGCTTTAGAAACATCAGTTAGTGCTACACAGCAACCAATACTTCCTACAATTGCATCTGGATTGGCAATTACTTCGTCACATTGAGCAATCAATGCGTATCCTGCGCTACATGCCATCTCTTGAGCATAGCCAATCAGTTCGATACCATATTCATCACACACAGCCCGGATTTCATCAGCATACTCAAAAATGTGTGTAGCTTGTCCCCCGGGAGTTGAGAATTCCATAACAAGAGTTTTACACCCCATCTCTGCTAATGATTCAACTTGTTCTAGTAGACCAGTGTATGAAACGCCTTGTACTTCTCCACACATTCCCATTACAGGTTTGTAAGTTAGTGCTCCGCATACTTCAATGTAGCCAATACCATTAGCAACCATTGTTGGCTCGCTGCCAGTTTCTTGTTCGTCTTCTAGTTCATCAGCTTCATCTTCAATATCGTCTAGAAGTCCTAAATTACGTCTTTCAAGATAAGATAGTAGAGTATCTAGTGTTGATGGCATTAGAAAATGTGGTGTATTATATGCTTTAGCTGTTAGCCTTTTGAGGCTATGTTTCTTTGCCATTTAAAGGCTCCTTAACTGTTCTCTGGATTTTTAACAACTTTATCTTGCTTAGGGGCTGAATTCGCAGTACCATCTAGTCCACCCGTTGCAGAGGCATAGCCTTGACCGGAGTTAGATTGATAACCAGTCATGATTGTTTCGTCTACAGGTTCATCTAGTGGACGTTGTGGAACACCCATACGCCTATTGATTAGATTTAGTACTGGACGAGTTTTTTCAACTAGGCCAACGGCTGCAACGCGCTGTAAAAATTTTCCAAACTCATCAATATTCTGTTCATCAAAGTCTGAGAATACAATCTTTGGTAGCTCTGTATCTGTCCAACCATTTAGTTTAAATGTCTGAGCAATTAAGTCTTCATTGATAACAGCAGCAATTTCTTTCAATCTGTAAGATAGGTGTAGAGACATAATGTTTGTTCTACCTTCAGATACAGAGTAATTATCAGCGGCATTGCCAACTAAATAGAGTTGTGAACAACTCATTGCATTGAGGATATCTTGTTGTAAACTCTTACAGATTGCTGGAACATCATATGCTTTGCCGCCCTTAGATTCTAACAACTCCATTTTAAAGATTGGTTGTTTAGATTCAGGATCATACATTAGAGGCATCACAACTGAGCCTTGCGCTCCAGTAGTGAGATTTTCACCAATCTTCTTGAAGCTATCAGCTACCGCTTTCTCTTCAGGAGAAGCGTCAGGGCTTAGGTAGCGAGGGTGAATTCCAAATCTTATGTGTTCAGGTGCAGTCGTTAATTGCACCCCGTTTATACCCTCGTAGCTATAAACAGCTTCATGTTTCCATGAAGAACAGACTATATCACGAACCCGTAGGTTCCTTTCCATTTCGAGCCACTTGGCCCTACTCTACTCCCTTCCACTAAAAAGTGTGGTTTCGATAGTCGTTGCACGTTCTCTAATTTAATTAAGAATCTATTTAAAACGAATAATCCTTAGATATATCTGAATATAAACCCCTTCTTCGAATATCGTTAATCATACTCTTGTTGATTCTAGGGTTTATTGATAAATCTAATATTTGTCTTGTTGTTAAACCTTGTTGTAAGTGTTCACAAATCCACTGTATTGTGGTTTCAGAAACTACTCTGGATTTTTTTGGGATATTATATTTACTCGAAATTTCTTTCCAAGATTTTCCACTACGTATTGTACTAATAATACCTAATGTAACATGCATAGATTTAGAAATTTCCCAATTTGTAAAACCTTTTTCCAATAATTTACAAATTGTTTCAGCAATTTCGGAATTTATAATAGCACTCCCACTATTATCTCCTATGCCTTTTCTTAGAACATTAACCGAGTGCCACATGTTCTCTTTATGAGTAACCCATTCAAGGTTCGATACATGATTATTGCTTTTGTTACCATCTATATGATTAACAAAAGGTTTATTTTCTGGATTTGGAATAAAAGTAATGGCTACTAACCTATGAACAGGAAACCACTTCTTTTTATTTAAATTTTCCATCCAGATACCTATTTGTTCATAACCATCTGGTCTTATTCTAGTTCGTAATTGAAGGTTTTTAGAATTAAAAATTTCACCTTTTGTATTAACGAAATAGTTTTTTGAATTCTCTATTAATTTCTTTATAATTACCTCCTACTGTATTTTGGGAGATTCTTAATTTTAGAGCTTCGCTCAGGATTACTTACATCTTAATCTGTTACGGGCTTTCCCTGAATTAGAAAAGTTTTCTTTAAAAATTACTTTTTAAAGCCGCTATATTTAACGGGAACACCACCTAGATCACGAGCTACGCCAATCATTAGTTGATTCTGTAGCAAA
>ERZ724526.1233-NODE-1233-length-13475-cov-5.934575_pt1 | contig 13475 bp, 10 predicted proteins | sample MGYA00376059_ERZ724526 | MGnify/ENA primary metagenome ERZ724526 (study PRJEB28724, sample SAMN07190883) | activated sludge metagenome | isolation source: activated sludge of sewage treatment plant in Hong Hong | place: Hong Kong | collected 2016-03-17 ... | reverse complement strand
CTCCTGATTTCCGGCTCCGTCGGAAATCAGGAGGGTCACTGTCTTTCATTCAACCAATAAAAGCGGTCGAACGCGGGAAGCACCATCGCCGGGTGAGCCAGTGACCCTCCTGATTTCCGACGGAGCCGGTGCGTGGATGTTGTGTGAATTAGACGAGGATGTGTAAACGCTCCATCAAATTAGAGAATTCAGCGTAATCAGTGATCTTGAACTAGTTTCCACATCTACCGCCAGCTCCCTCTTGATTATATTGAACTACCATGATGAAGACTTCCCGCATATTCAGGCTTAGATTATTTCACTTGACCCCCTTGTTAAAACTAAATTTCGCTGTAATTTTATGTCGCATTTCGAGCTCTTAAGTGAGCACCAACCGAGTGGCGACACACCACGGTGGTAAAATGATGTGGGTCAAACCAAAATAAACGCTTAGCGCCCTCCATTTTTCGAGATTGCAAATGAATGTGTAAACAACAAATCATTTGTAAAAATGGAAATGTTACTTATTGTCCTCCGGTCTGATCATGCCAGTCTAAAGGAGAATTACGCTCGTCTCAAAGCGTTTTCGCCCGAGCAGTTGGTCAATGCCTATAACCAGAGTTACCATGTAGGTATCATCGGAAGCAAGGCACAGGGACTCTATCTCCTTGCCATGCATAAGGTCTTCACGGACACCTTTGGGCGGTCGCCGATCGAATTGATCGAGGACTGTATCATCCGGTTCAGCAAACCGATAGTGCTAATCAATGGCCAATGGAAACATATCGAGTAGGGTTTGAATTGCTTCGGCCTTCCTTGAGTTCCCCGATGCATTCTTCCGTAACCCTTTTCGGCGAACGTCTGCCACCCAGTAGCTGGGCTTTCCCCGCTCTCTTTGGGCGATTTCTATGCCACTTGCAAGCCTTTCTTCACATAATTTCTCTGTTCCTTAACACAGGCGAATATGCGGTGTATAAGCTTGTTTCGGATGGCATTGATCACTAGCATTTTGTTCTTTCCTTCTTTCACCCTTCGATCGAAGTAATCTTTAAACTCTCCGGACCTGCTGATCGAACTTAGGGACGCCAGGTACAGCATGGTTTTCATTTACTTGTCCGCAAGGTGGGATACTCGACAATGCATTGGTCTTGGCAAGAAAGAAGTTAAGTAAGAGGGTAGATTGTTTTATTTCACGCATGGCTTCATTTACTTTGTAGGGCCGGTGCGTTTGTGTTGCAAGGTTCATGATGGATTTAGTGTTCTGAAGTAGTATAATTGCTCGTTGTCCGCGAGCAAAATTTCAATCGATGAAATTCCCGATCAACCAGTTCGAGCAACATATCGACGGAACGATCCTCAAGCGTGGCCTTGGCTACTTTAAGCAGGGGCTGGTTGCGGAGCCAGAGGAGCTGAGGGCCGGGGTCTATGAGGCCGTTGTTTCGGGGACGGAAGACTACCGCGTCCGGATAACGATCAAAGACGGTATGGTGACCGATCATGTCTGTTCCTGTCCGTATGATCTGGGTCCGGTCTGCAAGCATGTGGTCGCGTTGCTGTGCTGGCTGCAAAAGGACCAGTTGGGTATCCGGGAAACAGGAGCAACGAAGCGAAGCAGTCGCGGTACGGCAAAACCCAAACCCGCCAAACCGTCCATAGCCGACCGCGTCAACGAGATCCTCGGCCGGACGCCGGTGGAACAGTTGCATCAATTCATCCGGGAGCAGGCAGACCAGGAACCTTCCTTTCGGAATGCTTTCCTGGCTGCGTTGGGACACACGACAGGGGGTGATTCGAAAGCTCAGTACAAACAACAACTGAAAGCGCTCCTCCGGAGCGCGAAAGGCCGCGACCGCTTCATCGCCTGGAACAAGACGGTCATCGTCGGCAAAGGGGTCTATCCGATGCTGAGGGCCGCTGAAAAACAGCTGGAGCAGCAGGACTACATGCCTGTCTTTCATGCCTGCACGGCAGTCATGGAAGAACTGGTGCCGGCGCTCCAATATTCCGACGATAGCAACGGGGATCTGGGCGGAGGCATCACCATGGCGTATGACTTGTTGGAAAAACTCGCCCGGGAACCTTTACCGGCCGATTTGAGAAAGACGCTGCTTGATTATTGCCTCGGCATCTTCACAAAAGGGACCTTCGAAGGCTGGGATTGGCACCTCGGCATGTTGCAGGTGGCCGCGTTGATCGTAGATGAAGAAAAAGACGCCGATCGGATTGGGCAATTGATAGAGAAGACGAAGCTCTCGGAATACGAACAGCAACACGTCCAGTTGATTCGCCTGGAACTCATTCGAAGAATCCAGGGGGATCAGGCTGCAGAGAAGTTTTTGGAAAAACACCTGGCCCATGACAACCTCAGGCGAAAAGCCATCGAGCTGGCGTTCGGCCGCCGGGATTATGCAAAGGCGTTGCGCTTTGCCGAAGACGGTGTGCGCAGAGATAGCAAGGGTGACGCTGATGTTGCGACCCAATGGCACGATTGGCTGCTGAGGATTGCTCAGGCACAAGCAGACCGTGAGCAGATCATTAAACATGCACGATTGCTTTTCCTGCATGATTACAGGCACGAACAGGACTACTACCAGGTTCTGAAGGATACGGTTCCGGCAGGTAAATGGAAGTCATTCGTGCAAGCACTCATCCGGACCGTGGTATCGGGTAACCGCTGGACCGATTACGGACTGGCCGAGAAGATCTTCATACGGGAAGAGATGTGGGATAAATTGTTGGAACTGCTTTCGATCGATCCCGACCTTAATAGAATTGAACGCTACGAATCCTATCTGGCCAAATACTTCGCGCCCGACCTGGTCCGATTGTACGCTGCGACCATCCCGGAGTATATCCGCCTGAACTCCGGAAGGAATCACTATCAGATTGCCGTCCGCTATATGCGACGCATGAAGAAGCTGGGCGGCAGCGAGGCCGTGCATGCACTCATTGTCCGTTTGAATCAGGAATTCAGCAAACGTAAAAGTCTGTTGGAAGAGCTGGAGCGGGTTTGAACTCCGTGGTTTGGCGGTGTGTTTCTTCATTTTTTATTGGCAGGCCGCTGCGTTTTGGGCGGAATGCGCGCTGCTGTTGTACTGCAATTTTCAGCATAGCGAAGGCGCTTAACATCCCGCCAATCATCGGTAGTGGTTGGATGTTGCGTTTGGAGCGTAATGCGCGCAGTTGCTAATGTACGATTGAGAACTTGGCGATCGCGTTAACATTTCGCATTGTCAAGGTTGCTCCAACGATTCATGATAGAAGTTCGTATATTTGTTTAATACAATTTTGATATCATGTCATCAGCGGAATTGAATAGCATCAAGCTTAGCCTGATTTCCTGGATCAACCAGCTGTCCGATAAGGAACTGATTACTTTTCTGGAAGGCTTGCGGACGTCCAGTTCAAAGAATGACTGGTGGTCAGCCTTGTCTGTCGAACAGAAAAAACAAGTGTTGGCCGGCTTAAAGGATGCTGAGGACGGCAAGGTGTCCGATTCCGGAAAGTTCTGGAAAACGTTGAAGAATGCCTAAGTCGCAGGCCGTATCGATCGTATGGACGGAAAATTCCTTACAACATGCGATTGAAATAAAACGCTACCTGATGACGAGATTTAGCCGGAAGGAAGTTCAAAAGTTTTATATACTGCTTGAATCATTTGAAGTCGCGGTTTGCGCATTTCCTGAACTGTATCCACGATCCACCTATAAGAGAAGTGTAAGAAGAGCAGTTCTCAGCAAGGAGCTTTCAGCATTTTATCGGATCAATCGGGGAAGAATAGAGGTGCTGGCCTTGCTGGACAATCGCTGCGATACCAGTAGCCGATTAAAGACCGGAAGATAAACCGCCTTATCCCGCATTTTGCTGAATGTCCCCACTACCGTGGCTTGGCAGAATGTTAAGCGCCACACGAAGCGTTGAGTAAAGTGGTTTACGCTCCAGCGCGCATTCCGCCGCCACGCTATTTCGCCCCCACCGCCAACTGACTCTTCGCGAATTCGCGGTTGGTGTAGGCGTTTTGGTTGCCTGGATCGAGTTGCAGGGTGCGCGTGAAATCCTTGATCGCGTTATCCCATTGCTTGAGCTGTAGATAGGCCAGTCCGCGGTTGTAGGTGGCCAGCACGTTTCCGGGGGTGTACTGCAAGACACTGCTGAAGTCCGCCGCCGCGGCGCCGGGATTGCCCCGGTTCAGGAAGGTGGTGCCCCGGTTGAAGTAGGCTTTCACATAGCGCGGGTCGATGCGGATGCTCGCCGTGCAGTCGGAGATCGACAGGTCCCACTCGCCGATGTTGGCATAGGCTACTCCGCGATTACAATAAGCATCGGTGTACTTCGGGTCCAGCTCGACCGCCTTGGTGTAATCGCTGATCGCTTCTTTCCACTGCGAACGAGCCGAATACAAGCTGCCCCGGTTGTAATAGGCTTTGGCGAAGCCGGGAGAGACACGAATCGCCTCGGAGAAATCTTGTAAGGCTTTGTCCCATTCCTTCCGGTTGCCGTACACGACTCCGCGCCCGTCATAGGCGATCGCGTAATCCGGACTGATCGCAATGGCCTTCGTATAATGTTCGATCGCCTGGTCCGCTTGTCCCATCGCCGCTTCCGCCACGGCGAGGTTGAAATAGGCGGAGGCATAATGTTCGGGATTCAACGAGATGGCCTTTCGATAATCCGATACCGCTTTCGCGGTCTGTCCTGCGGTCCAGTACGCGACTCCGCGATTCAGGTAAGGCCGGGCCTTCTCGGGCGACTTCGAGACTACGTCGTTCCACAGGCTCAGCTCGTCTTTCCAAACCTTGTTCCGTTGGAACGTGAGCAGGGAGTTCAGGCCGATGATGAACGTAAAGAGCGCATAGGTCAACGCGCCGGACTTCGTATAAAGCACCTGGAAAATTCCCGCGGTGATCAGCAGGAAGAAACCGAATGACGGGAGGTAGGTCCGGTGCTCGAACATCAAGTCCGAAATCGGGATGATGCTCGACTCCACCGCCAGGGTGAGAAAGAACCAGAAGATGCCAAAGGAGATGAACCGGTTTTTCGGAAAGACATAAATCGCCAGGGCCAGCAGCGCCAGCAGGAACACCAGTGAGAGCAGGGTGCCGGCATCGAACAACTGCTCCGAAGGCCGGATGTCGTGGTCGAGGTTGAGCCCGGTCGGGAAAGCCAGCAGTTGCAGGTAGTTGACGATGACCCGGAACTGCGTCATCAGGTAATTGGTCGGGGTGACGGTGTAAGGAGTGCCACCGGATGGCGGGATGGGCGAAAAGACGCTGCTGGTATTGCCGGCATTACCACCCGAACCGATGCCCGAACCGGAGGTGGACAGGAACCCACGGTACAGCGCGAAGACCGCCAGCGCGATGCCGGCTACCAGGAGTAGGAGGCGAACGTCTTTCAGATAGGCGGACGGCTTTCCCGTCCGCAGGAAAAACAGCTCCGCCAGGACGATCGCGAACGGTAGCGTGTACGCGTTTTCTTTCGAGAGGAGTCCCAGTAGCGCAGCCAGGAACGCGCCGGCAAAGAGTCCGTATTTCTGTCGCGCGTTCGTTTCACTCAAGCGCGCTTTCACGTACAGACACAGGCTCAGGAGATAGAACAGGGTGGCCAGCGAAGCCAGTCGCTGAACGATGTAGGTCACCGATTGTGTGGCCAGCGGGTGTGAGACAAACAGCAGCGCGACGATAAAGGCGATCGTCCGTTGACGGCTCGCAAGGGGAGATTGTTTTCCGTTCGGTGTCCTGAACAGGAGCGCGGTGAGCCACCAAACGAGGAACGCGTTGATGATGTGGATCGCGAGGTTGACCGCGTGATAGCCCTGGACATCCAGTCCGTTGAGCTGGTAGTTGAAGGCAAGGGTCAGATAAGGAATGAAGCGGGTCGGGAAGTATTTCCAAATCGCTCCGACGTCGGAGAGATCGCGGATCGCGCTGTTCTCGATGATGCTGTTCCGGTCGTCGAGGTGAAAGGAACAATCGAAGGAGTTGGAATAGATCAGTATCCCGAGAAAGGCGATGAGGAGCAGTTGCAGGGCGGAGAAGATCGACGAACCGCCGGCTTCCGCCGGTGCTGCATGGGTCTTCGACGGATTCGGTTTATGGGCCGCTTTTTTCTTTTGCATTCCTTTGTTCATACGGGGTACTTGTTCGTGTGGCGCTGTGGAGAATCGGATAAAGATAATGCAAATCCGAGGCGATGTATTCCGGACCCGATAGCCTGCCAGAAACATTTGTCAGCACGGGTCCGGTGACAAATTCTCGCGGCCGGGCCTCCGGGCCGGATCAATCGTTCGGCTTTTGGTTCTTGCGGATCAGCGTCAGTTGTTCGGCAATGAGGCCGAGGAAGAAAAAGATCAGGGCCGACATGAACCCCAGCAGGGCGCCGACGCTGACGCCCTGGCCTTTCAGCATGATCGGGATCCCCCAGGCGCAGGAAGCGAGGAAGGTGATGATCGAGACCGGCAGGAAGATCTTCATCGGATTGAACAGCACGATGATGTTCAGGATCTCGATCACCGTCTCGAACGCGGTCTGGATGCCGATCGTACTTTCTCCCTTCAGCCGGTCGTTCACTTTGATGGGAACCTCCAGCACCAGGTGTCGGTTGCTGATGAAGATGAGCGTGATGATGTCGCTGAACGGCATCTGGTTCGGCGTCAGGTGCAGGTACTTTTGCGCCAACTCGGTACGGTAGATCTTCATACCCGAGTTGATGTCGTGTACCGGCACGGTCAGCAGGAGTTTGGCGGTGAAGCGGATGATGGATTTCCCGACTGCCCGCATCCGGGAAGCCGCTTTGGTTCCTTTCCGCGAGCCGACGACCATGTCCGCGTCCTGCGCGACAATGGTGTCGAAGAGTTTGACAATGTCCTCTTTCCGGTGTTGTCCGTCGGCATCGACGGTGATGACATATTCCGTATCACAGCGCGCGATCGAGCTCTTGATCGCCGCACCGTACCCTTTGTTCAGCTTGTGGTGCACCACCGACAAGCGGGGATTCGCGGCAAACGACTGGAGAACATTTCGCGTATCGTCTTTCGACCCGTCATTGGTGATCATGATCTTCCAATTGTGCTGCTCGCAGAGTTCGAGCAGATCGGGTAGCACGATCTTCAGGTTCTCGGCTTCGTTGTAAGCGGGGATGACGATGGTCAGCGGTACTGCGGTCTCCATTCAGGTTATGTGGGAATTGACGGTAGGCTTGATTGCACTAATGTAGGTTTTTTACGGTGCTTCCGGGAGTAGACTGCGTGTAGGTTTCAAAATGATTATCTTCGGGGAAACGAGGCTGCCATGAAACATTTTCTTCGATTGCTGCTGTTGTTTCCGATGCTGACCGGCTTCGATCTGCGGGCACAGACGTTCAATGCGAACCTGGCCGCCATGTTGCAGGATTCACTCGATTACTACGTGAACGCGATCCCGAACATCAAAGGGATGTCGGCTGGTGTTTACCTGCCCGGGCAGGGTTATTGGCAGGGACAAAGCGGTGATTCGTACGCGGGACAGCCGATCACGGCCGATATGGAATTCGGCATCGCGAGCAATACGAAACTGTTCGTCTCCGCCACGATGTTGAAGTTGGCCGAAGACGGACTGCTCTCGCTCGACGATTCGGTATCGGCCTGGCTGCCCGCGCATCCGTACATCGACTCCGCGATTACCATCCGGCAGTTGCTCAATCACACCAGCGGGGTGTCCGACCCGATCTTCGCCTCACCCTGGATGGATACGATCAACGCCAACCCGACCCGGGTGTTCACACCGCAGGAAGTGCTGAGCTGGCTGGGACCTCCGGTGTTCGCGCCCGGCGCAAGCTGGAGCTATTCGAATGTCAACTACATCCTCGCCGGCATGATCGCGGAAACCGCGAGCGGTTTCTCCATCGCGCAACTGATCCGCGACAGCCTGCTGACGCCACTCGGCCTCGACAGCACCTTCTACGATGTCGCCGAACCCGAGCGCGGCACGCTCGCGCACCGCTGGTGGAACAGCGTCGACTATCACGATACCGCCCGTACCGGACTCAACAGCGCGGGTGGTTGCGCGGGCGCGATCTTCTCCACCGCCGGGGAGATGTGCCAGTGGTACCACGCCCTGTTCGGCGGAGACGTGCTGCAACCGGCGTCGATGACGGAGTTGACGCGCTTCGTTCCCACAACCTCTTCGGTTATGGATTACGGCCTCGGCCTCGACCGCGAAACCACCCTGGGTCTCACTTATTGGGGACACGGCGGCTCCACCTGGGGTTACCGCAGTAAGATGATCTACGACACCTGCGCGCAGGCCGTTGTCTGCGGACTTTCCAATTCGTTTCCATCGGGCATGGAAGCCGTGACATACATCCTCTATCGGGTGCTGGTCAACCAGGTGCCGGGCTGTACCGGCGCGATCAGCGGTCCCGCCACCGTATGCAGTAAAGATGCCGCGCAGATTTACACGGTCCCACCGATTCCGAACGCGACCGACTATGTCTGGACGCTTCCTGCCGGTTTCATCGGCAACAGCACGACCAACACGATCCAGGTGTACATCGACACCTCGGCGGTTTCCGGTACGATCTCGGTGCACGGCACCAACGCCTACGGCGACGGAGCAAGCGTATTCTTTCCGGTCGTCGTGAAACGCGTACCGGTCAGCGCGTCGCAATCGGGGAACACGGTCATCGCGGACTCGGTTGCCGACACCTACCAATGGGTCGACTGCGGCCTTGGTTACATGATCCTACCCGGCGATACATCGGCCGTATTGCATCCCTCGAACGACGGCGACTACGCGCTGATCGCGACGCTCGACGGTTGCACGGATACCTCCGCCTGTGTGGTCTTTCGCCACAGCGGTATCGCGACAACTTCATCCGCGTATATCCGGATATTTCCGAACCCGTCTCCCGGCGCATGCACGATAAGCGCGCCGGAGCCGATCAGCAGCTTGCGCATCACCGATTCGGGCGGACGCATCCTGCGTTCCCTGCGCCCCGGCCATCCGGAATCGCGCGTTGACGGCCTGATGCCGGGGTTTTATATCGTACACGGCGAATTGCAAAACGGACGTCGGTTCAGGGAAAAACTGATCGTGCAATGACTGGTCGGCTTCATCGCCGTCTGTTCGGTACGACAACAGGCGCAGTTGAAGTCCACTGGGCTGGATACGCGCGGGTCAGGATCGATACGATAACGCAGAACGTCCGGGACTTCTTGAAGTCTTGATCTTCTGCTATATTGGCGATCCTGATTGGTATCGTACGAATCGTATTCGGAGCATCTCAATGCCGTACGATCTGCGTATTTTCCGCACCGGTTGGTAACTCATGGAAGAACCTGATAAGAATTCGGCCCAGGATCCGGACGCTGAAAAGCAGCCGAACGAGGATTCCGCAACACCATCCGACACTGCTCCGGAGGAGCCGCCGGTGACGATTCCCCCTGTAAACAATCCGGAAGCCATTCCTCAGGTACCGTTAGAGAATTCTATGGAAGTACACCATCACACGCATTCCCACGGCAAGAAGAACTGGAAATCCTATATCTGGGAATTTCTCATGCTGTTTCTGGCAGTCTTCTGTGGCTTTTTGGCCGAGTACCAACTGGAGCACAAGATCGAGCGCGACCGGGCGAAGGAGCTGGCCAGGAGTTTTTATACCGAACTGAAAAACGACTCTGTGACCGCGGGGATCAAAGTGCAGAACAGGTTGAAACAGGAAGCCGCGTTAATGTATATGATCCGGTATTTTCAGGACAGCAACCTCACCTCGGTTCCGAAACAGTTTGCCATTAACTTTGAATACGGGATCAGCTTTCTGTCGCCATCGCAGTTCGAACCAAGGACCATCATGCTCGATCAGCTCAGGAATTCCGGTTCGCTGCGCTATTTCAAGAACGAGGAGTTCCAGCGTCTCACCGGAGAATTGACCGTGGCAATCAAGAACATCTATCACCGGCAGGAACTGGAGAACGACAACCGCCAGCTATACATCAATCCGATCGTCATCCGGCACTACGACTACGTGTTTGACGCCGAACTGAAGAGGGACGGCAAAAGCATTTTCGAAGGACTCGAAGAATATGAACGGAGTGATCGGTTTATCAACTTCAACCTGAACAACCTGGATCAGGTGGACCGGAAAGGCATTGTCAGTGTACTGTACTTTTTCAAGGAAAACGTCGTCAGCTCGACACGCAAGACGCACATTCAGAAATACATTGAAGTCAACACGGCCCTGCTGAAGATCCTGCGGAGTGAGTTTGATTTGGATTGATTCAGACATTCATCAGCCAAGTACACCGTCGGTTGAATGCGCAATTCATGCATGAGGGTTGGGAAAATGAATTGTATCATCAATGACCGGGAATTCCGGTTTATTCCCAATGCGCTTTCAGTCATGTCTGCCAAAGGGGCTTATTTTCTCCTGGTGAAGCAGACCTGTGGTTTGAATTTTGAAAATCGGTAACTTCCCCTCACTTGACAAGCGGTAGTCTAACTCTGCTGAACGACTTCGCAAGTAATCGTGAATACAAGGTGGTTGCCTACGACGACCAGCCCGCGGGCATGTCCTGGTTTCTGGGTCGGAAAGACTCTTTATGAACCTCCACAACCGTTTTTCGGAGCGTCATTTTTGGTAACTTTCCATTTTCCGAAAAGCCTCCAGCCGCGGCAGGCTTGCCTATCGGCTTCCTGTCATACGTGTAGCCCGGCGATCATTGCCGGATTCCGCCCGACAGTTGCCGAACTGACTTTTCTGGATCATTCCAACATGAAGCTCCATATAAAGAACATGGTCTGTAACCGTTGCGTGCTCGTGGTGAGAACCGAGTTGCAGCGGCTTGGATTCGATCCGGTCCAGGTCACCCTGGGCGAGGTCGATTTCGACCGGGAGCTTTCCGCCGAAGAAAAGAGCCTGATCGCGCAGCACCTGGAAACATTCGGATTCACACTCATCGACGACCGGAAGAGCCGCCTCATCGAGCAGATCAAGCGCCTGATCATCGACCTGGTCCACCGTCAGAACAGTGAAATGAAGGTCAATCTTTCCGATCTGCTGAGTGACGCCCTGCACCACGATTACAATTATCTCTCCGGTCTCTTTTCGGAGGTAGAAGGCACAACCATCGAACGCTATTACATCGCCCAGAAAATCGAACGGGTCAAGGAGTTGCTGGTGTACGACGAATTGTCGCTTTCCGAGATCGCCTATCTGCTGAATTATTCCAGCGCGGCACACCTGAGCAACCAGTTTAAGAAGGTGACGGGTCTATCGCCTAGTCATTTCAAGAAGATCGGTACCGACCGGCGTAAGCCGATCGACAAAGTGTAAATTCTGCAACTTAATCCGATAAAGGTGTAAGGCCAGTCGGGGAACGCGACACGAGATTTGCATTGTAATACATGCAAACTCCATGACAACACAAGACAAGTTGGTCGAACTCCCGCTCGAAGGAGTCGAAAGTGAGCACTGCGCCCTGATCGTCGACAAAGGGCTGGCAGGTGTGAAAGGCATCCGGACGCATCAGGTCGAACTAAATAACAGGCGTGCCCTCATCGGAGCCGACGATCCGGCGTCCGTCCTGGAAGCGATCCGCGCGATCCGGGACCTTGGTTACGGAGTCCCTACCGTGCAGGAGACATTCGGGGTCACCGGCATGAGTTGCGCGTCCTGCGCAGTCAGCGTGGAGAGCGTGCTCAAGGCCCAGCCAGGCGTCGAAGACGCCTCGGTGAACTTCGCCGGCAATACCGTCCAGGTGCGCTACGTACCCGGTGCCATTTCGCCGGACGATATGAAGCGGGCGGTCCAAAGCATCGGCTACGACCTCGTAGTGGATACTGGCGATGGTGCGGGATCAAAGCTTGAGGAGATCCGGGGGCGGCATTACGCCGAGATCAAAAGAAAGACGATCCTCGCCTCGCTGTTCACCATCCCCACGGCGGTCATCGGTATGTTCCTGATGGATATGCCGGGAGCGAATTGGATCATGTGGGCGTTGAGTACGCCGGTGATTGTATGGTTCGGCCGCGGGTTCTTCATCAATGCATGGAAGCAACTCCGGCATCGTTCCGCCAACATGGACACGCTCGTCGCCTTGAGTACAGGTGTGGCTTACCTTTTCAGCGTCTTCAATACGTTGTTCCCCGAGGTCTGGCATCAACGAGGACTGCACGCACACGTCTACTTCGAAGCGGCGGCCGTTGTGATCACCTTCATCCTGCTTGGAAAGCTTTTGGAAGAAAGAGCCAAAGGCAAGACGTCCGACGCGATCAGAAAACTCATGGGACTGCAGCCCGGAGAGGTCACGCTCGTGCTCCCCGATGGTAACTACCGCCGGGCAGGCGTGGATGCTGTCGTGCCGGACGACCTGCTCCTGGTGAAGCCGGGCGAACGCATTGCGGTCGACGGAAGAGTAGTGGAAGGCGAATCGTTTGTCGATGAAAGTATGCTCAGCGGAGAGCCCTTGCCTGTCACCAAGAGCCTGGGATCGCCGCTCTACTCCGGGACCATCAACCAGGCGGGCAGCCTCGTGTTCCGTGCGGAGAAGGTGGGGAAGGACACCGTCCTTGCACGAATCGTAAAAATGGTACAGCATGCCCAGGGGAGCAAGGCGCCGGTGCAGAAGCTGGTCGACCGGATCGCCGCGGTGTTTGTTCCCGTGGTAATCCTGATCGCGTTGCTCACATTCGTGTCCTGGTTCGTTTTCGGTGGATCCGATGGCATCACCCAGGGGCTTCTTTCCATGATCACCGTGCTGGTGATCGCCTGCCCCTGCGCGCTCGGTCTCGCGACGCCGACGGCCATCATGGTCGGTGTCGGCAAAGGCGCCGAACGCGGCATCCTGATCAAGGACGCCCAGAGCCTGGAAACGGCGAAGCGGGTGAATGCGGTCGTGCTGGACAAGACCGGAACGCTGACGGAAGGGAAACCCGCTGTCGTCGGCGCGTTCTGGACCAAGGAATCTCCACAGCACCGGGAGATCCTGGCCGCCATCGAGCATCGGTCGGAACATCCACTGGCCGTCGCGCTGGTCAATCACCTCGGACAGCAGGAGCCGGTGACCGTGGAAGAGTTCCGCAACATCAGCGGCCGGGGCGTTCGCGCGCTTGTCCAGGGCCTGGTGTACTACGTAGGAAGCGGACGACTGATGGAGGAGCAGCGGATATCCGTAGCTTCCGAAGTACGCCAACAGGCCGAATCCTGGAAAGCCGCCGCGCATACGATCATCTGGTTTGCGGACGAGCATCGGGTCCTGGCGCTGTTTGCCGTGGCCGACCGCGTGAAGCCGTCTTCCTCACAGGCCGTGCGGCAATTGCAGGAGTCGGGGATCGAGGTCCATATGCTGACGGGCGACCAGGCGGCCGTGGCCGAATCGGTGGCGCGTTCGCTGAAAATCGTAAACGTGAAGGCGGAAGCCTCGCCCGAGGACAAGGTGGGGTACATCAGTCAACTCCAGCGTCAGGGTAAAACGGTCGCCATGGTCGGCGACGGCATCAACGACAGCGCCGCACTGGCCC
>ERZ724526.1230-NODE-1230-length-13484-cov-6.231886_pt1 | contig 13484 bp, 9 predicted proteins | sample MGYA00376059_ERZ724526 | MGnify/ENA primary metagenome ERZ724526 (study PRJEB28724, sample SAMN07190883) | activated sludge metagenome | isolation source: activated sludge of sewage treatment plant in Hong Hong | place: Hong Kong | collected 2016-03-17 ... | reverse complement strand
GAAGAAAAAACAGGTACCAGTGTAAAGTGAGTAGTATACCCACAGAGGGAGAAACCACTGGTACCCAGAGCAACAGAAGGGAGGTACTTAGTACACACCATTATACAGTTGAGTGTTACTGCTTCATGACAGTCAAGCTGATTTCTTAGTTTTTTTGTTACCTCACAAGATTGTTTCTAAATTGCTTACAGCAATCTGCGTTGTTTTTTGATCAAATCATAGTTTTCTTGGCTTGAGACCCTCCACTGCTAATAGCAGTAACTTTTCGATACCGACACTTTGATAATTAGTCATCAAATCATCAAAAAAAATTAATCGAGGTGTTATCAAACTGTCACTTTTTGAAACTAAGTTTGCTGTATCGAAAATTACATTAAAAGTGGAGGTAATATGAGTAGCAAGCTGCATCCCGATAGTAAGCTCAAAATTAATGACATAACCCGTAATGAGAGCAATAATCCATCGATGATGGAAATCATCGAGCAAAGAAAAATATCACGACGTGAATTTCTCAAGTCATCCGTGACTGCAACGGCAGGAATCACCACAATGACCCTCTTGGGAACTGCAGCGATGGAAAGTATGGCAAGTTTTGCTGAAGATATTTCTAAGCATGGCCTACTTTTGGGTTTTAACCCAGTAAGCCCTAATTTGCAACCGATGATTGATGGAATAACAGTACCAGAGGGTTATACAGCAAGAGTATTGATATCCTGGGGTGATTCCATTAACGATAAACCTAACTGGGATACGGTTTCAGCAATGGATGAGGAAACACAGCTCCATTGTTATGGGGCACATACGGATGGTATGCATTTCTTCCCCTGGCCAGGGCAAGCTGGAAACCAGCGTGGATTATTAGTGAGTAATAGTGAATATTGTGACCCCCCATTAGTCAACAATATCACCCCTGCAAGCGATTATGCCAAAGTTCCGATCACCCTTGCAATGGTTCGTACTCAGCAAGCTGCGCATGGTGTCAACATTATCATGATAGAAAAGAAACGGAAGAAATGGTCACTTTCCCGTAATTGGTATTTTAACCAGCGCATCACAGGTAACACGCCTTGTGTTATCAGTGGTCCAGCGGCAGGGCATGAACTTATGAAGACTGCTGAAGACGCTACCGGTAAAAATGTACTGGGTACATTGAATAACTGTTCACATGGTTATACCCCTTGGGGAACCTACCTAACCTGCGAAGAAAATTGGAATGGCTATTTTTCTAATGAGAGTGGTGATGTCATCGGTGAATTAGATCTTGACCGAAAACTTAACATTCTCAAAGGCCAGTCTCGTTACGGTGTAGTAAAAGGTGGCTTTGGTTATCGTTGGCACGAGGTGGACGAACGGTTCCGTGCTGATCTGCATCCTCATGAGCCGCATCGTTTTGGTTGGGTAGTTGAGATCGATCCACGCAATCCTTGGGATAAGCCAATAAAGCGCACTGCACTTGGGCGAATGAAACATGAAGGTGCTCAAGTTGTGGTTGATCGGCAGAAGCACGTTGCTTTTTACATGGGCGATGACGAACGCAATGAATATATTTATAAGTTTGTCTGTGCCAAAAAATGGAATGGCAATCCGCAGGTGACCGATCCCGATATGCTTGATAAAGGTACGCTGTATGTTGCGAGATTTAACGCTGATGGCAGTGGTGATTGGATGCCGCTGATCTGGGGCCAAAATGGATTGACTCCTGAGAATGGCTTTGGCAGTCAAGCAGAAGTGTTGATTAAAACCCGTCAAGCAGCAGATCGTTTAGGTGCGACGATGATGGATCGACCTGAATGGGGTGCAGCGCATCCGGAAACTGGCGAAGTCTATATGACACTGACCAATAACAGCCGCCGCGGCAATACTCCTGCGTCGAGTAATCAAATTGATGGTAAGAGCAATGCTGGCAGCTCCAATCCTTCGGTAGACGCTGCTAATCCACGTCCAGATAATGACTACGGCCATATAATTCGTTGGCGCGAAGATGATGCAAATGTTACCGCAACGCACTTTTCTTGGGATATTTTTGTGCAATGTGGTGATAAAAATTCAGCCAAGGTTCTGGGAGCGAGCTACAACCCTGCGGGCTCTGATGGTTATAAAGGGAATATTAACGGTGATGACTACGGTGCGCCAGATGGTTTGTGGTTCGATAAAGACGGTCGCTTATGGATTCAAACCGATCAACAAGGTGATGCAAAAGGCGATTGGATCAATATCGGCGGTAATGTCATGATGTGTGCTAATCCACAAACCGGTGAGACCAGGCGTTTCTTAACCAGCCCACCAAACTGTGAAGTAACGGGTGTGGTGACTACCCCTGATGGCCGTAGCATGTTTGTTGGTATCCAACATCCCGGTGAAGATTGGAAGATCAACTTTACTGATAATTCAAGCTGGCCGGACAACGGATACAACGGCCCTACCACTTTTACCGGCGCTGTCGTATCTAAACCACGTTCATCGGTGATCGTCATCACTAAAGATGATGGTGGAGTTATTGGTACTTAAGCACTGCTACATCTAATCGTTCAAATAGCTGGGGCTCATAATTTCTGACTTCATCATGAGCTTCAGTATCATCTAGTGCTACTAAGATTCAGAATCCATATCTGGTATATTCAATTCACTCTAGCCGAATTACAATAAAACGAGATTCTTATCTGATTTTTCAAACCTCTATATACTTCTGGCTTCAGATGACTTAAGTAACTATCCTAAGTATGTACACTACAAATTTTGATTATCTTGGGCTGATCAATGACTGCCGACAACAATAATCCGAGGCTAGCTGTATTGATTGACGCAGATAACACCTTTAAGGTGATCGATCTTATTGATGAATTATTCGAGGAAATATCAAAATTCGGCGATGCCAGTGTCAGGCGTATTTATGGTGATTGGACTCAAAACCAGTTGAGTCGATGGAAGGAAATCTTACCCAAACATGCCATCCAGCCAATTCAGCAATATGCCAATACCAAAGGTAAGAATGCAACGGATAGCGCATTGATCATTGATGCCATGGATTTACTCTATACGGCCCCGCTGGAAGGTTTTTGTATCGTTTCCAGTGATAGCGATTTCACTAGGCTTGCAATTCGATTCCGAGAATCTGGGAAACTTGTCTACGGTTTTGGTGAGGAAAAGACACCGGAATCACTGCAAGCTGCTTGCAATGAATTCAAGTACTTCGAAATTCTCTCGCAAAACAAGCATATCGGAATTGGTGATAGTGTTGCGACACAAGCGGAGGATATTCCTAACAAATCCAAAACAAGCCTAAAAAAGAAAACTACTAAATCAGCGCCATTTTCGAGCGAAGTTACAACCATACCTGGTACCAAAAAAAATTCCAGGGAACTGGCAATGGATACCAAACTGGTATCGCTGATCCGCTCTGCAATTGAAGCAATTTCCGATGAAGATGGTTTTGCTTACATGGGAGAAGTGAAGAAACATATTGTGAAAAACTTCTCGGCATTTGATTCGCGAAATTATGGTTACGCAAAATTCAGTGACCTAATTAAAGCCATTGGTTTGTTCGAAGTAGACACCCAGAACCAGCATATTAAGGACAAAAGGAAAAAATAGGCGAATTTTACGCGCCAAATTCATTAGCAACTGTTTTCATAGTTATAGTTTCGTCTATCAGATAAACTACTGTAAACAGAGGAAAGTCCTGCAATACCGCATTTGTTATTTCTTTTGTTTTCACTAGATCTAGTGATTCTTGGAGGCCTTATTATTACTAATTTGTTCCTTATATCATTCAGAATTGAATTAGTTAATACGAGACTAGGTCAATCCTAAAATGAGGTAAGACGGGTACCAGTGCCGATGCGAATATGAAACAGACAGGGGAAAAGCACCGGTACCCAGACCAAGAAAAGGGAAGCACTTGGTAGTTATCATTATACGGTTGAATATTACCGCTTCATGACAGATTGGTAGATTTTCAAGCAATCTTAGCCGTCCCAGCAATTTCTCTAAATCATAGCGACTGATCATTCATTCTTATCCCTGATTAAACTCCCTTTCTGGCGCGATTGACATAAAAATGTAACATTCGCCCAGTACGATACTAGCAATTCTAAGTAGCTTGTTGGACCACATTCATAACGGAAACAATCGATTTGGCGCTGCCAATACTGAGCAGACCATTATCGATTTTCTGCTACCAAGTGAAACAATCCCAGTTGAGGTTTTTTTGCAATGTTATATCTATTGAAAAAATGTTTTGAGGGACTGCTGACGTTAATTGGGCTGAGTATCATTACGTTGTATGCACCCACCGTTACTGCAGACAATTTGGAGAATTTAGCGAAATCACTCGCAAAAATTCGCGGTGAAGTCGAAGAGTTGCAATCTCAGTTGGACTTAGAGAAAGAAAACCATAATAGTCGGATCGCTTCTCTCTCATCTCAATTAGCAGATTTGAGCGTAGAGGAAAGACGGCAGAAAATCAGCATAGAAAAACTGCAGCAATCGATTGAGAAATTAACTGCAGAATCTAAGCAGGCCGAACATTCTGGTGATAATTTAAAGCCAAGCTTGATTCTATTTTTGGCTGAATATAAGCAATTCATACAAGCAGGCTTGCCATTTAAGATTGAAGACCGACTTAAAGCCATTCAAGAGTTAGAAGACAATCTCAATAATAAGCTTATCGATCCTAAAAAAGCGGTCAATCATGCTTGGTCACTGCTGGAAGATGAGGTGCGGTTAAGTAAAGAGAATGGTATTTATCAGCAAACGATCGAGTTAAACGGTGAAAAGATACTGGCGGATATTGCCAAATTGGGAACCATTTTTCTTTATTTTCAAACGCGTGATGGGCGGTTTGGTATGGCGCAGCGCACTGAAGGCTCGAATTGGAAGTTTGTTTCAATGGATACTAAGAAAGATAAAACTCAAATCAGCCAGCTTTTCGATGCATTAAAAAAACAAATACGCCAAGGTTACTTTGAGCTACCGAATCCTTTGAAAAAATTATGAAACTATTTCTTTTAGTCGGGTTGTTTTGTTATTTGATTTCCACAGCTTGGGCGCAGGAAACGACGCCTGAAGTGTCGCAAGCAACGGAAACAATTACTACTGAACCTGCTTCGGATAAAAAAACGGATACCAATAATCCAGGCAAGGCAGCATCAGCTAAGAAAAACACAACCTCAGATTCGAAACCTGTTAACCTCGAAACTGCGTATAAAAGGGAGTATGCGTTTCTGGATGCGCAGAAGCGAGAATTGAAAGCGCAGCTGGATAAATACAAAGCCAGCGCTAATAGCAAAGAACAAGAGTTGATTCGAAAAATTAATGCGCTGGAACGTGAATCTGTTTCACGCTCGGCAAAAATCGATCAGTTCAATAGCCAAATTGTAGAAGCTGAGCGGACTCAGGCGGCGGTGAGTGAGCGCAACGATGCTTTGGAAATAACCTATGCTCAGTCGGAACTGACCTTGAAGCAGTATGGGATTGAAATGCCTCCTACGATTAAGGAGGGAAAGGAAAATGATCTAGAGAAGACTACTTTCTTACTCCAGCAAGGTCTTGCGCTGATTCGGAAATTAGGAGAAGTACAATCTAAGGCAGGGAAGTTCTTTTTAGAATCCGGTAAGCAAGCAGAAGGTTCTATTATCCAGTTAGGCAATATTGCTGCGTTTGGTGTCAGTGCGGATGGGGGTGGAGCTCTGGTTCCGGCCGGAAATGGTGAGTTCAAAGTATGGAAAGAGCCTGCAGCAGAGATTGCAACCGCCTTGAATAACAATGAGCAGCCGGATTATTTGAAGCTATTTTTGTTTGAATCCCGTACCACTGCGATTGACGAAACCCCTGATAAAACAGTGCTAAGCATTATTGAATCAGGTGGTTTGATTGGATGGGTTATCGTTGGCCTGGGCGCTCTCGCACTTTTATTGGCTTTCATTCGCGCTTTTTTGTTACGAAAAAATAGTACGGATAATAAGCAACTAGCCGACCGAATTATTGCACTTATCGCTGAGGGCCGTTTGGCTGAAGCCAAAAAGATATGTGAGAGTGGCGGATCTGCCATTTCTCGTGTTTTAGCCTCCACGCTTCGTCATCTTAAAGATGATAGAGAGCATATGGAAGATATCGTGCATGAAGCCATTCTGCAAGAAGCGGGTCCATTAGATCGGTTTGGTTCGGCGATTATGGTCATTGCTTCGGTTGCACCGCTGCTCGGTTTATTAGGTACAGTCACTGGAATGATTACAACATTTGATGTCATCACTGAATTTGGAACAGGCGATCCCAAATTACTTTCAGGTGGGATTTCAATTGCTTTAGTGACGACCGAATTGGGATTGATCGTCGCAATTCCAACACTAATGCTTGGTTCCTTGCTTAATGCTTGGGCAAGGAATATTCGACGTGATATCGAACACTCTGCATTAAGGGCAACCAATGCCTTTCTAGGTGGAAAATCGGGTAATTCAGTCGCGACAGATCCTGGGGCTGGGAATGATCCTGAAACTCAGTCATTTAGATTGCAACCACAGCCAATCTAACCGCTGGAATAAGGTTGGCGCATGACATTGAGTGAGATTGTTAGTCTTGTTGAAGAATTATTTCAAGCCGGAGGGCTGGTCATGCCGCCCTTGTTTTGCTGTGTGTTATTACTGTGGTACGGCCTTGGTTATCGCTTCTGGGTTTTAAAAACACCCAAAAAAATGGGTGTAAGGGACTTACTCAGTTTTTATCGTGAGGGAAAGTTTCGGGATGCGCAAAGTATTGTCGAGCAAGCCATTCAAAAGGGTGTGGCGCTAAAAAAAAAGCAGAGCCAGTATCTTTCTTATCAGCTTGATGCAGCTTTCTATGAGTTTGAGCGTGAGATCGCAAGATTCTCTGTTTTAGTCAAAATTATCGTGATTATTTCTCCCTTGTTAGGCTTGTTGGGAACCGTAATCGGAATGGTTGAAACATTTGATTCGTTGGCTAGTATGGCTTTATTTACTCAAACGGGCGGTATAGCCGGTGGCATCTCTCAAGCCTTGTTTACAACTCAAATGGGATTGGCAGTCGCAATTCCAGGGTTGCTCGCACATAGTTTTTTGAGCAGGAAACAACAGCAAATCGAGAAGGATTTGCTTCAAGTTAAAAAATTGTTATGTAGGTTGACTTAATAAGATAGATATTCTGAATAAGATCACATTATGAGATATAGCGAACCGCCTGAAACTGAAACAGCGATTGATATGGCACCGTTGATCGACATTGTATTCATTTTGTTGATTTTTTTTATGGTTACCACAACCTTTGTCAAAGATATGCAATTAGAGCTAGAACGACCTAAAGCGAGTAGCGCAGTTTCGTCTTCTAGTAAAGCCATTCGATTATTCATTGATCGCAATGGCGATACTTATATGGATGGTGAACCGGTAAGAATCTGGCTTATTCAGAGCAAACTCAGAGATTTATTGAGCACTTCAACAAATAAAGTGGTGCTAGTCGTTACGGATGAAGGTGTGCCAGCCGGTAAGTTGGTTGAAGTTGTTGATCAAGCACGCTTGGCTGGGGCACAGAGTGTTGGTGTGGCTACACGCAAAGAAGCTGGATAAATAAAAAATGAATGGGGTATTTGCATGATAAAAAAACCAATGAATAAGCATATTGCAGCGACGATATCGATGCTGATGGGGCCAATTTTAGTCTTCGGTATGGTAATTCTCATGAATAAATTTGCAGATTCATTAGATAAAACGCCTGCGCAAGAAGTTACCGAGATCAGTATGGTAAAACAGCCTCCACCGGAGCCAAAGCAAGAGATCAAGAAAGTGGAACCTAAAAAACAACCGGTTCGTTCTAATACCCCTCCTCCCTTTAAGGGTCTGGGTTCTTCTTTGTCAGGAATCGATCTGGGTTTATTGGGTTTCGATAATGGTGGTATGACTGGCGTTGATGAGAGTTTGCTTGGCAAAACCGGTAATGCGGTTATGACAGAAGATCTTGTCGATGTTCCTCCAAAACCTAAATCACGTAGTTCTTTTCGCTATCCTCCCGCAGCAAAAAAGAATGGGATAAAAGGTTATGTTGTTCTTTCTGTTTTAGTAGATACCGATGGGTCGGTCAAACAAGTACAAGTGCTGGAGTCTAATCCAAGCGGTGTTTTCGACGATGCGGCTTTGCAAGGGGTTCGGTCGTGGCAATTTGAACCCGCCAAGTATAAAGGGGATTCCGTTAGGGTTTGGGCTAAGCAGAAAATTCGCTTTGATTTATCTTAAGAATAGAAAGCTAGGTGTTTGATGATGCTCATAGCTACAAAGCGAGCCCTAATCGTTGCTATTGTTCTGATTAGTGGTTATTTCCAGCCAGCCTTGGCGAAGGAAGAAAAACCACAATCTGATGATTTTATCGAGTTAGCAGCTATCATGCTTAAGGATGGCCACTATGATCGCGCATTACTAGCACTGCAAAGCGTCAATCTAGATGACGAAAAAACCGACTTAGCGCGCTTTTATACCTTGCAGGGTTTGGCCTACATGAATCTCAATGATTTTGACGCATCCAAAGATAGTTTTCAGACTGCGATCAAGCATGGGCAGAAAGATCCACTTATTTATGCTTATCTAGCCCAAATTCATTTTTCACTTAAGGATTATCAAGGTGTCCTCAACGTCATTGATAAAACAGGTGAACATAAAAGTAAGAACCCCGCGTTGACATCGATCCAGGCACAGTCCTATTGGCATTTACAAAAAACTGTGCAAGCCATCGAAACACTGAATAAAGGCCATCAGCTTTTTCCAAGTGATTATCGTTTTTTGAAATTGAAAGTTTTTTATTTCGTGCAGCTTCAGTTGTATCAGGAAGCTGCTAATCTAGGCCGAGAATATCTTGCTCGCTCGAAAGCCCAAGCAGAAGAATATGTGGCGATTGGTAATGCATTAAGGCTCAGTCGAGAATTTCAGGAGGCCCTTAAAATCATGGAAATAGCACGGCTGAAATTTCCAGATAACGAGGTAGTCGCAAAATTGCTTGCACATATTTATCTGGATCAAGGCATGCTGAATGCAGCAGCACATATCCTTGAGCAGGCGGCACGTATCAATTCAGATTTATTGTCTGAGGCTGCAGAAGTTTACCGTCGTGCGGGACGTTTGCATAAGGCTTTGATGCTCAATTCAGGAATCAATGATCAAAAAGTTAAACTCAAGCAACGATTATCGATTCTGCTCGCCCTTAAACAGTATGATCAGGCAGCCAGTATGGAAGCGAGTTTATATCGTGTCGGCTTGTTTGATGATCAGAGTATTCGTTATGCGCTTGCCTATGCGCAGTTTTCCAGCGGACGATTTCAGCAAGCCAGCAAGCACCTCGATTTCTTAACAGAACCCGAGTTATTCAAAAAAGGCATTGAATTACGTCGTCTGATGGAAGTCTGTAAAGAAGAGCCCTGGAAATGCGCTTAAGTTAGGTAGTTACTTAGCTTCACAATCGTGTATTGGCAAAGAATCGGTTTATACCTGACACCGTAATCGCGGTCATTCATCTCCACCACGCTGCTAAGCCAGCATTCTTATTTCTGTCACATTAATTTAACAATCCATCAGTAGTATTGGCTTGCTTTAAGTAGGTCAGTGCGATTTGCCCTGTCTACTCTCGCATCAGCTAAATCTCCTTTTGCATAAATAAATTCCGGCTTTTAACCCTAATAGACCACTGTACTCGCAGTAATTTAATAAAAAGAATAACGATTGAAGATGATCCAGCTTATTCAGGTTTTAATGTTTGTAATGGCTTTGGTTATAACAACAAATGAAACATTTGCAAGTACCGAATCCGCACAATTTTCGATAAATTTATTCCAAGATGGTTTACCAATCTCAGGTGCTGAGGTATCAGTGATAAGCGATCAATTTGGTCGTCCTGATGCTCGTTTTATTGATAGTTCGGCAACGTCCTATGCATGGCTTGCTAAAGACGGTTCCCCGATTACGACAAGTGCCAATGGGAGTATTGCGGGTAAGTTACCACCAGGAATCTATCAAATCAGAATTCGTACTCAAAGAGATCAATTTTTCTCTTTTGAATTGCCCTTACGTCCAACAGAAGATGTACAAATTTTAGTCACGTTTTATGATGATCCTGAAAAAACATTATTGAATATCGAAAGCTCAGAGGCGGGCGTTCTCGCAGGCGCTGAGAAGGCACCGATTACTGCTGAATCATCTGGTGAGGGTACGATCGTTGCACAAGTTGTTTCAGCTGAGACACAAAAACCCATCAAGGATGTGCAATTATTTATTAGTGGTTTGAATCAGAGGCTCAGAACCGATGATCAAGGCCGAGTGCAAATTAATATTCCGATTGGTGCGTATAGCGTCTCATTATTACATTCCGCTTATAACAGCCAAACCCGTGATAGTGTAGAAATCAATAAGGATCAGCTGACCGAATTAAAATTTAGCCTGACACCGGCTGGAGTAGAGCTTGCAGAATATGTCGTGCTGGAGCCGCATCTTGCTGGGAGTTTGACTGCTGTGATTGAAGAACAAAAGTCATCAGCCGAAGTTGCAACGATCATGAGTGCTGAACAGTTTAGCCGGAGTGGTGATGGCGATGCGGCTTCAGCGCTTCGAAGAGCATCTGGGTTAACCTTGGTGGGCGGTCAATTCATCTTTATTCGTGGGCTGGGAGAACGTTTTTCTTCGACGCTTGTTAATGGCGCGGCGATTCCGAGCCCTGATCCCACACGACGCGTGGTGCCACTGGATATTTTTCCTACGAGCGTATTAGAAAGTGTTTTAGTTCAAAAAACTTATTCGCCAGATCGACCCGCTGAATTTGCGGGAGGTACCATTGAGCTCCGCACGCGAGGTATCCCGGACCAATTTTTCTTCAATTTTAATGGATCGATTGGTGTTATCGACAATTCGACCTTCGCAAAAGGATTAACCTACAAAGGGGGAGATCTGAGTTTTCTGGGCTATGATGATGGAACGCGTGCATTGCCGAACTCCCTCGCAGATATTGTCAAAGATGGCGGTAAATTGGAGCCTAAAACGCCCTTCAATCCGAACGGGCAAACGCCGGCTGAATTAGAGCAAATAGGCGAGGGGCTTGCAACGGATTGGGATATCAAACGCAAGGATAATCCTCCGCTCGGTAATATGCAGGCGGCGATGGGGGATGTATTTAACTTAGGTAATTTTAGGGCAGGTTATATTGCTTCGGCAGGGTGGAACCAAGAAATTCGCAATCAAAATGAAGTGAGTAAACTGTTTGTAGCGACACAGCGAAGCGATGATCAATTACTCAAGGTACAAGACTTTGATGTTAAAAGAACATTGCGTGAAGTTCAGCTCAATGGCTATTTTGGTGCGGATGTCGAGTACAAGGATAAGCATCGATTATTTACCAAAACCATGTTCTTAAGACAATCGGTTGATGAAGGGAGAATTTCGGAGGGATTCACTGATAACAATCCGACTGAAATACGAAGAACGAGGCTACGGCTATTTTCCAATCAATTATTGATGCAGCAAGTGGGTGGCTCCCATACACTGGATTGGGCAAAAGATTTAAAAATTGATTGGTTGTATTCCCATTCAACGGCTAATCGTGAAGAACCGAAATTTAGGGAATATCGCTATGATCAGCTACTGAGTAATGATCAGATATTTGCTTTTTCTCGACAACCGGATAGTAATCAAACCATGTATCTCGATTTAAAAGATAAAGATCAAAGTTGGCGCGTTGATGCAAAGCTTCCGGTGGAGTTAACGCCTAATTATCGGTTTTCACTGGAAAGTGGAATGATTACCCAGAGTCGAACCCGTCATTCGGGAATTCAACGCTATGCTTTTTTCCCCTTTGGACCCGATGCAAGAAATCAAACGATTTTGAATCAACCTTCTTTGGAAGACATTCTGAATCCTCGGTATATTGGTCCCAATGGTTTTCAGGTTCGCGATATTACACGACCAACCGATAGTTTCCGGGCCAATCAGGACTTGCTTTCCTACTATGGAAAAGTGGATGCTAATTTTTATGAGAAGCTGCGAATTTCAGGGGGACTACGTTGGGAAGATAATTTAATGCTGGTTGAAACCTTTCAGTCAGTCGGTAACCAGAACAGGCCGATCCAGTCAAAATTAGACCGTGTCGATATGTTGCCCTCCGTATCAGCAACTTGGTCAGTTTCTGAACGGCAGCAGTTACGGGCTGGTTATAGTCAAACGATTTCCAGGCCAGACTTCAGGGAGTTATCTCCTGCACCATTTACCGATCAAAATACCAATCGCGAGACGATAGGTAATCCCAATCTTAAACAAACCAGTATCACCAATTATGATTTGCGGTGGGAGTATTATTTGTCCCCCAATGAGAATGTGTTGGCCGGTTTTTTCTGGAAAGATCTCAAGTTACCGGTTGAGGTGGTTAACGTACCGGGTAATGCTGGATTATTAACTTTCCAGAATGCTGATGATGCACGAGTATATGGGTTTGAAGTGGAGGGGTTAAAAAATCTTGAATTCATCCATACGCAGCTTAGGAATTTTACAGTAGGTGCTAATTACACATGGTCTGATTCCTTGGTCAATCTCAATGAAAAAAGCCTTGAAGTGCAAACCAATGCGAGCAGGCCATTGCAAGGCCATTCTCGCCACATCATTAACTTTCAATTAGGTTACGATAACCGAGAATGGGGAACACAAGCCACTTTGCTCTATAATGTCGCGAGTCAACGTGTTGAATCGGTTGGTGTGTTAGGCGCACCTGATCGATTTGAGCAACCTTTTCATATGCTTGATTTCGTTGTTGGTCAGAATGTTAATAAATGGCTTTCTTTGCGACTCAATATGAGAAACTTGCTTGATGATGATTTTCTTGTTAAGCAAGGTGATGAGGTTGTACGCCAGTTCCGAAGAGGGCGAGAATTTTCTCTGGGAATTCGCATTAATTTCTAATCTAACTACTATCTTCTTCTGCTAATTCGCCCATCAATATGTGCGTTTAAGTAAATATCCCGTACTTGGTATTGTCGATTTGTATTTAGCTTTCAAGGATGGATTGTGAAAATCAATGGCTGGAAATATTTTGCGGACATTGCTTTATCTTCAAATTGTTCTGTATACGCTAAAACGTTCCTCATACTTATCAAGGCTTGCTAAAAAGCAAGAAGCTTGAATTTCTCCTTGCTCCACTAAAGTTATAAAATCACGATAACTGAGTCAGAATAGCTCATTCATTGCTGATCTCAAGCAAGAAAAATAAGTTTATGATTCATCTTCTATTCAGGTTGGTTTTAATAGTATGTTCTATATATAAAGAAAACAGCGATGCGCTTTTTTCAGGGGTTTAAAAAGTGTGGCTCTGTCGAAAATTAAATGTTGCTATTGAAAAATTGATTATGTCCAAGAGGCTAAAATGAAAAAATTCCAATTAACGTGCTTAGCGATTGCTATGTTGGGATTAATGACAACAAACTCAGTCAATGCTGAGGGTGATGGTGGTGGCTTCGA
>ERZ724526.1229-NODE-1229-length-13514-cov-4.689427_pt1 | contig 13514 bp, 3 predicted proteins | sample MGYA00376059_ERZ724526 | MGnify/ENA primary metagenome ERZ724526 (study PRJEB28724, sample SAMN07190883) | activated sludge metagenome | isolation source: activated sludge of sewage treatment plant in Hong Hong | place: Hong Kong | collected 2016-03-17 ... | reverse complement strand
TACGGTCTGACCATCGGCATCCCACAACTTCGCTTCCATCCCGCTACCGGTCAGTACCTGTTTGCCGTCGGGCGAAAAAGCCACGGCAGTTATGATGGATTCATCGTCAGTAAAAGTTGTTATTTCTTGCCCGCTCTGATTCAATAGTTTTGCTTCGGTTCCGCTTCCGACAAGGATTTGATTGCTTCCATTTGTGGTCAAAAAGGCCACAGAATTGACCGCACCGGGGTTCTCGATGCTCAGCGGTTTTTTGCCTTTGGCGTCCCATAGTTTTGCGGTATAGTCTTTACTGCCAGTCAGAACCTTGTTTCCGTCGGGAGAAATGGCCACCGAGGTCACCCAGTCGGTATGGCCATAATAGACCCGGACATCCACTCCGGTGAGGCTCCACAGGTTAGCCGAGCCATCGACGTTGCCCGTCAGAATTTGTTTGCTGCCGTTTGCGGATGAAATTGCCACGGCGCAAATCCCTTTGGCATGTCCTTCAAAAGTCTGGATGACGCGGCCATCCAGACTCCACAGTCGCGCAGTGCCGTCCTTGCTGCCGGTCAGCACATATTTTCCATCGGGTGAAAAGGCTACCGTGACCCGTGTCGGTGTATTGGGTGGGCCGTTAAAGGTTTGAACAAGTTGGCCGTCAGGTTTCCACAATTTTGCCTTCTGGTCGTGGCTGCCGGTCAGGATAAAGTTTCCGTCGGGCGAGAACACGGCCATATTGACCTGGTCCGTGTGGCCGGTAAAAGTCTGGACCATGCGACCGTCAAGGCTCCACAATTCTGCCGTATTGTCGTCGCTGGCAGTGAGCACCTGTTTGCCATCGGGTGAAAACACCGCCGATTTGACTTTGCCCTTGTGGCCCGAAAAAGTTTGGACAACTGTTCCGTTCAGGCTCCATATTTTGGCAGTACCGTCTTTGCTGCTGGTCAATATTTGCTGTCCGTCGGGTGAAAAAGCGACCGTATTGATGTCTTTTTCGTGCCCCTTAAAGGTCTGGATTTCGCGCCCGTCGAGATTCCACAACCTGGCGTCGTTGTCCCGCCCTCCCGTCAGCACCTGTTTGCCGTCGGGTGAAAAGACAACCGATTCGATATATTTTTTATGCCCTGAAAAGGTCCGGAGTATCTTCCCGCTGAGATCCCATAATATAGCCGTACCGTCCATGCTGCCGGTAAACACCTGTTTGCCGTCTGGCGAAAAAGTCACTGAGCTGACACCATCGGTATGTCCGGTAAGGGTCAGGATTTCGTGTCCTTTGGTGTCCCAGAGTTTGGCAGTGTTATCGGTGCTGCCTGTCAGTATGTATTTGCCGTCCGGCGAATAGGCAATAGACTCTATACCCCCGGTATGTCCTACGGGAGCAATCAACCGGGGTGTCTGGGAGAAAATATTGCCTGTCATAAAGGCAAATAAAAGAGGAAGGGCTGTTTTCTTCATAAATTTGCGCTGTTGAGGGGAAGCACTTGGCGTGGTTATTTTTACGCTGATATTGTTGGTTTGGTCTTTTATAGAAGGCCCAACTTTACGTCGAAAATAGGTGAAACCGCTAATTATCTCCCATATTTTACTACATTTGATTTGAGTTGCAATTTTGAGGATGACTAAAATGGAGCAGTTTAGCAACAGGTTTGCACCGGCAAACAGGTGGCGGGAAAGCGTATTCATTGCTTGTACAGCGATACTATTGCTGCCCCTTGTTCTTACTGCGCAGTTTTCGGGAGGTTCGGCTTTTTTTTCACACCTCACCACAGAAAACGGGTTGTCCAATTCGCGTGTCCGAACCTTTCTTCAGGACAGCACGGGTTTTATCTGGATCGGCACTGAGGGCGGTCTGAACCGGTATGACGCCTGTAATTTTTCAGTTTTCAAGCAATCTCCCGGCAATACGTTCAGCATCAACAACAACTCCATTCCAGCCATTTTGGAAGACCGGCGAAAAAACTTCTGGGTCGGCTCAAAGGAGGGGCTGCAATTGATGGATCGGGATAAAAATATCTTTTTCCCGGGTCGAACCGACAATGAGAATCCGTTGAAAGATATTGGCGCTGTGCTGAGTTTGTATGAAGACAGTCGCGGCAACATTTGGGTCGGCACAACGGCAGGTTTATTCCGGCTTGACATCCGGGCAACAGAAGCGTTTTCGAAAAAATCCCTTCAAAATGCTCTTAAGGAGGGCCAATTGCAGGTTACGCATTTTAGTCGGGAGGCAGCAGAAGGGATGAAGTTGAGTCACAACCAGGTTTGGAGCATCACGGAAGACCACAAAGGCAAAATCTGGATTGGTACGGGACGGGGATTAAACATACTTGACCCGGCGACCGGCACGCTGCAACAATGGCTGAACAACGACGACTCACTCGAAGCGGCAACCATCAACACCCTGGTGGCGGACCGTGCCGGTTTTTTATGGGTGGGAACGGCAAACGGGCTTTACCGGATAAAACCGGACCGGCGCACGACAGCAGTATTCAGGGCAAGTGTCGGACACCCCAATGGCCTGAGCAACAATTTCATTACGAAAATTGTACAGGACCGGCAGGGGAATATCTGGATCGGGTCTGATGGCGGCGGCCTGGATCTCTGGCGACCGGAGACCGGAACATTTATCCATCACCGCCACGACCCCAGCAACCCTGGAAGCCTGAGCGACAACAATATTGAAGCCTTGTATGCTGACAGGAACGGCGGACTTTGGGTAGGCAGCCACAAAGGCATCAGTTACCTCAATAAATACAGAAAGCCGTTCCATTACTACCGGAACACAGGCGTGCGCAACGCCCTCACCCCAGGTACCGTTACTTGTTTTTGGGAAAGGCCGGACGGCAAAATCTGGATCGGGATCGACGACGGCGGCATGGACCTGTTCGACAGACATACCGGTGTTTTCACACATTTCAGACACCTGCCCGGCAACTCGCAAAGTATTTGCAATGACGACGTTGTGGCCATATGCGAAGACCGGCGCGGGGAGGTGTGGATCGGCACCTGGAGCGGCGGCCTGTCCCGGCTCACCCCCCGGGGCGCCGGAGGTGTTTATACGCATTATTGTCCGGACGGGCGTCCCGGAAGCATCGGTGACAACGATATCTGGACTTTTTTTGAAGACGGCAGAGGGACGATCTGGATCGGTACTGTCGATGACGGACTGAATCGATACGACCGGGCAACCGATACATTCCGGTCTTTCAGGTGGAAGTCGAACAACCAGAGCAGTCTATTCCGGAACTGGGTGTTTGATATTTGTGAGGACCCGAAGGGCAATATCTGGATTGCAACGGCAGATGGTATTAGCCGGCTCGATCAGGAGACCGGTGAGTTTGTCGCCTACCCCGTTCCGGGGCAGGGAAAGATGGATCGCGTTTATGTAATCTTGCCCAATCCTTCAGGCGGTTTTTGGCTGGGTACCGACAATGGCCTGCTGGCCGTTGATCCTGAAAGGCAGACAACCAAAAAATGGCAGGAACAGGACGGGCTGGCAGACAATCTGGTGAACAGCATTCTGGAAGACGGTCGCGGCAACCTTTGGCTGGGTACCGGAAAAGGTATTTCTGTATTCAACCCCGGGACAGGATTGTTTCGAAATTTCGATGCCCGTGACGGCCTGCAAAGCGGCGGTTTTTCCGGCGCCTGCCTGAAATCCGCTTCGGGGGTGTTCTTTTTTGGCGGGATCAACGGGTTCAATGTCTTTCATCCAGATAGTATTCGGGATAACCCCGTCGTCCCACGCGTCGTGATTACGGATTTCATGTTGTACGGTAAATCAGTGCCCGTTCAAGGCACTGTTGGCGATACCCTTTCATTTGATTCGCCGCTGCACAGTCAAATATTCAATCTGACCGAAATTACGCTTCCATATTGGCAAAACGACCTCTCCTTCGAGTTTTCAGCCCTGAATTACCTGAGCCCCGAAAAAAATCAGTTCAGGTACCAACTGGAAGGCTATGCGGACCAGTGGATCACGGCCGAACCCGGTCGAAATTTTGCCAACTATACCGGATTGGACCCCGGCACCTATACTTTCAGGGTAACTGGCTCCAACAACGACGGTGTTTGGGATGAAAAAGGCGCCACCCTTCGCATCACTATTACCCCACCCTGGTGGAAAACCTGGTGGGCCTATTCTTTGTTTTCCGTGGCGATCAGCGCCTTACTCTACTTCTCCGTACGTTATGAACTCCGTCGCCAGCAGTTGAAACACGCCCTGGAAATGGAACACCTGGAAGCGGAGCAACTGAAAGAACTGGATAAAACCAAGTCCCGCCTGTACGCCAACATTACCCATGAATTCCGAACCCCTTTGACCGTCATACTCGGCATGACGGAACAACTGGACAAGGAAGTTCGCAAACTGGAGGACCCGCAGTCGCAAAAATCCGCGCCAGATGTCGAATGCCTCCATGCCACCACTGCCCTCATCCACCGCAACGGCAGCCAGCTCCTGACCCTGGTCAACCAAATGCTCGACCTCTCCAAACTGGAATCGAACCGGATGGAAATACACAATATCCAGGGTGATATTGTTGCGTATGTGAAGTATATCACCGAGTCTTTTCATTCGCTGGCAGAGGCAAAAGACCTGAGCATAAGGGTATGCAGTACACCGGAATCGATTACCATGGATTATGACCCTTCCAAAATCATGCATATCGTTTCCAATTTGTTGTCCAATGCTATCAAGTTCACGATGCCGGGCGGAGAAATCGCCGTTCAACTTTCGGAAGAGCAGGCAACTAACGATGGTGAAAAGTATGCCGTACTGGTCGTCAGCGATACGGGTGTCGGTATTGCGGCTGATCAGTTGCCGCATATTTTTGACCGCTTCTATCAGGCGCCGGCAGCGTCCAGGTTAAAAGAAGGAGCGTTGCCGCCAACCGGTTCGGGTATCGGGTTGGCATTGGTCCGGGAACTGGTCAAATTGTTCAACGGCCGGGTTGACGTGGAAAGCGCAGCTGGCGAAGGGACGCGTTTTACTGTCCGGTTGCCGATCCACCGCGATGCGCCGGCAGGAACAAGCACAACGACCCCGATGTCTCCGGATTTGATCAAACAACGGCCAGGCCATATTACCGGATTCAGCAGGAAAGACGCGGCGCCGGCCAGCGAAGACCTGCCATTGCTCCTGGTTATTGAAGACAATCCGGATGTAATGACCTTCCTGATCAGTTGCCTGGAAGATCATTACCGTATTGAAACGGCAATCAACGGACGGGTTGGCGTCGAAAAAGGGCTTGAACTGGTTCCCGATATCATCATCAGCGATGTGATGATGCCCGAAATGGACGGTTTTGAAGTGTGCGATACACTCAAAAAGGATTCGCGCACCAGCCATATCCCTATTGTTATGCTGACAGCCCGGGCAACCGTGGAGGACCATATTGCGGGTATGAAGCGCGGCGCCGACGCGTATATGGCCAAACCCTTTCATCAGGGAGAACTCACTGTTCAATTGGAAAACTTGCTCGAATCGCGTCGACGCCTGCAGGAGCGATATAGAAGCCTGGACATCTCCGTAGAAGAGGCCAGTCTGCGTGACAAAGCGGAGGATGCCTTTTTGATAAAACTGCGCGGTTTCATCGAAGCCGAGATCAATGACGCCGATCTCTCCATTGATGATCTTTGCCGTAAAATGGCCATGAGCCGGATGCAACTCCACCGCAAGATCAAGGCGCTAACAGACCGTTCCACTGCCCTCTATATCCGGAGCATTCGATTGCAACATGCGCGCCACTTGCTGACAACGTCTGATATCAATGTTTCGGAAGCAGCCTACCAGGTGGGCTTCGACGACCCCAAGTATTTCAGCAGGGTTTTTATCGAGGAATTCGGTGTGGCGCCCAGCGAAATGAAATCGAATCCGGCAAAATAATTCCCCGCGCTTATTGAGAATGCCCTTTGTAACACGTCTGTTACAATAGTCCACCTTTTTGATACAATAGTGGGAAGGTCGTTACACACCGGGCCGCACCTTTGTGTCTATCACGCTCCGTTACTTCTGCTTTTTTAGGGTATTCACATTGAACAAACCGTATCAATATGAACAGACGCTGTATGAAACGTCCGCTTTTGTCCTGGTTATTGTGCGTGATGATTGGTCAGGTACTACCGGCCCAGGAGTATAATACCGGCCTGATTCTCGACGAGGAAGGATTTGAACGGGAGGTAGAAATGACTCCCGGATTTTCAAACGATGGCCGCAGGGCCGGCGACATGCCGTTGAAGGCAAGCCTGCGTCCCTATTGCCCCATTCCAAAAAATCAGGGGGAGATCAGTTCCTGTATCGGTTGGGCCATGGGTTACGGGGCCCTTACCATCAGCCATGCTTACCGGGAAGGCAATACCGACCGGGAAGCTATAACTAAAAAGGCCTTCTCCGCGCTGTATTTGTATAACCAGTCGAAAATGGGCAATTGCATGGACGGCGCCAACATTCAACTGACGGCTAAAATCCTCAAAGACAAGGGTGATTGCCCCAGCAAAGCATTTGACTCGCCTCTGGCCGACTGTGATCGGGAACCGAGTGCAACGCTGATCGAGGAATCGCGTGAAAATGCCATCAAGGACTATATCGCCCTCTTCACCAACAGATCGTTGCCACGGGAAAAAGTAGTCCGAACCAAAAGAAGTCTTGCCGAAGGCAAACCCGTCGTCATCGGCATGAAAATAAAGGAAAGTCTGAAGAACCTTACCGGAGAAACCACGGTATGGAAACCCGGGGATGATTCGGATAAACCTATGGGCGGTCACGCGCTGGTGGTCGTGGGGTATGATGATTCATCGGGCGAGTTTGACATCATGAACAGTTGGGGACCCAACTGGGGCGACAATGGTTTTTTTCAGATGAAATACCCTGATTACGCCAGCAATGTAGCCCAGGGTCTGCAACTTATTTTGCCTGAAGAAAACCTGACGCCGGATCAGATCGCCGCCCTGAAGGCCCAATACCAGAAGGCGGCCGGGATCAAAAAGGCGGCCGAAGTAAAGCAGGAAGAGGCTGCCCGCCAAAAAGCAATTGCCGCCGAAGCGCTAAAAAATGCAGAATCAACCAATGCCGAACAGAATATCAAAGCGGCACAGATGCAACTGGAGCAGGCGACCAAACAGGAACAGGCCGCACTGGAACAGCAAAAACAGGCTGAAGAGATTATTGCAGAGGCATCTGATCGTATCGTCGCCCTGTATGGCGAGTTTTTGGTGCGCATGCCCGAGACGGATGAATACGGCACCCTGCTCACCAATGCGCAAGGGGAGCAGAAATTCATAGACCTGCACCCCACCTGGAATGGTCGCTATTACACCCTCGATAAAACAGACTGGCAAGAAGGTGACGGCTTCCAGGTTATCGCCCGGAACATCAAAAAAGATCGCTACGTCTACCTTTTCAGTTTTGACAGTGATAATAAACTCGAGGTACACTGGCCCCGAAGCCTGCGTGCTGAATTCATGGGCGAGCCCGTTACCAGTGGCGCCGAAAGCGCACTCGTTGCACACAAGGGCGCCGAAATCATCATACCTGACAACAATGGGGTGCTCACCCGCGAGAACCTTTACGACGACAACATCTGTGTCCTGTACGCTTTCGACAAAATTACAGACATCAAGGAACGGCTGGGCAAGTTGAGTAAATTATCCGGGCCCTTTGAAAATCGACTCCAGCAGGCTTTCGGTGATCTGTTTATCCCGCAAAACCTGATAGACTACGGACAAGACCAAATGATCTGTAAAACAACGACAACAGGACAAGGATCGGTCATTCCGATTCACGTGAAGATCCAGAACCAATAACAATCGCATCGTCCGGCAATTTTCAAATAAAGAATGATGAAAAAGATACTGGTCCTTTTGTGCATTATTCCTGTTTTGGCGCATGGGCAGACCAAAGAGGCGCCAAACGTAACATGGAAACATATTTACGGCGGAAAAAAATCGGAAGCCGCACACTGTGTGATCTCCAACTACGTGGGGCAAATACTCGTGGCCGGGGAAACGAATTCTCCGCCAGCCCAAAAAACAGACGGCTTTCTTATGCTGCTTGGCCCCAAGGGCGATACCATATTTCAAAAAATGTACGGTGGGGCCGGCGACGATGTCATCGAAGCCATGGTGCAAACCTACGACGGCAATTTTGTGCTCGCCGGTAATACCACGTCATTCGGGAACGGCCAGGCAGATGCCTGGATATTAAAGGTAAACGAACTGGGCGATACACTCTGGCAAAGGGCCCTCGGCAGCAGCGGCAACGACGAATTCCGGGACATCATCCAGACCTCCGACGGTCACCTGGTGGCGGTTGGCTCTACTTCCGCCAATGGCCGGGAAGATACCTGGGTATATAAGATGTACGACGACGGCGGATTGATCTGGCAACAGACCTTCGGCAACAGAGGGCTGGACAAAGCCACGGGTATTGCAGAAGGAAAGGACGGCAATTACGGTATAACAGGTATTACCTCCTCCGGAAAAGGCAGTCGCAACATCTGGCTTTTTGTGCTGAACAAGGAAGGCAAACCCCAGTACCACCAACTATTCGGCTCCCGCCAGTACGACGAGGTATTCAGTATCGTGGCAACTACCGACGGCGGTTACGCGCTTGCAGGTTATGCCAAAACGGTTTCGGAAAACCAGGGATCGGGCCTGAAGGACATGTGGGTGATCAAAACCGACTACGACGCGCAGGAAATATGGTCGAAGACTTATGGCGGCAAAAGCAATGAAGGCGCGTTCGATATGGTGGAAACGCCGGATGGCGGTTTGGTATTGGCAGGATATACGTACTCCCATGTCATGGGCGCCAACACGCCCAAAGCCATGCTCATTAAGGTGCAAGGCCAGACCGGGAAATTAATTTGGGAACAAAAGCCGGAATTCGGCGGTACCGGAACGGATGAACTTCATGCCCTGGTGCTTATGCCCGATGGCAGTCTCGTGCTCGCGGGTCAGACGGACTCCAAGCAGGAGGGTGCGAAAAGCCAGGATATCTGGGTCATCCGCCTCGACCCGGAGTATATCCCGACGACGACACTGGAAACGAATGTTGTGGTGAAGGACATACAGATCAAAGGCATCAAAAACGGTGTGCTGACGGAACACGACGATGCCTACCTGCTTTTTACGCTTGAAAACAGCGGCACCCAGGATGCCTATGCCATAGACATTGCCCTGCAGGACAAAGCGGGTGTTCCGGGCTTTAGTTTTCCCAAAGTTGTCAGAGCCGGGTTTCTCGGCATCGGCCAATCCAAAAAATTCAACCTTCCCCTCCGGGCAAAAAAAGTGGAGAAGGTGGCAACAGCCCGTCTGGAGATACAGTATTCCGACGAAAGCCGCAGCCGTGGAAAATCGGATGAAATACCCGTAACGATTCAACCGGCTGTGGTGCCTTCCAACTTTCTCCAGATCGAGTGGGTAAACCCCGGGCGTGAGGAATTTCCTGCAGGAAGGAAGGACGTGAAAATGGAGAAGGTGAGCATAAAGGTGCTTGCAAGAAGCGATAAGCCCCTGAAACCCAGCGACTTCACTGTTTACCTGAACAATAAACCCTATAACGTAGGCCAGAAATCAGGTGAAGCAGGATTGCGACCCAAAAACAACCAGCAAGACGCCAGTGGCATGTACCTGTATAACTATACCCGCCTGATTACGGTTGGTTTGGGAACAAACGAACTTGAGGTAGTTGTGGCCAACGACGCAAAAAAAGAAAGCACGGGGAAGTTTACCATCGTGTACAATGACAAGCCTAATCTGCACGTCATTTCCCTCGGCATTCAACACGATGATCTGCTGTTCACCACCAAGGACGCTCAGGACTTTGCCGCCAGTTTTCAAAAACAGGATGGCGCTGTGTTCGACAAGGTGTACATGCGCACACTCATCAGCGGCGACAGTACCAGGGCGGGTCAGATTCAGACCGACGGCGATATTATCAAACAGGCCTTTGCCGACCTGAAGGAAAAATACAATTATACCATTTACGAGCGCGACTTCCTGGTGCTGTTTATTTCCTCGCACGGCAGGAGTGTCAACAATTCATTCAAAATCGTACCCACCGACTTTGTGATGGTGGGTGAAAAGGCGCTGATCGACTTCCAGAGCGATGTCATCGAGCAGATCGACAAGATCACCTGCAACAAGTTGATTTTCATAGACGCCTGCCAAAGCGGCACCATTGGCGTTGCCGGCGGTACAGCAGCGGCAAGCAGCCTCAGTCCGGAAGACCTGGCCAAGGAACAGGCCAAAGAAAAAGCCCGGCTGCAGGCGCAGGCCAAGACCATTGTGGCGGAGAGCAACAAAGCGGCCACGACAAGCACCCTCGCTTCCTGCGACGCCAACGAATCTTCCTGGGAGGACAAGGAATGGGGCAACGGCGCTTTCACCAGGGCCATCCTAGGCGCCTTTCACAACGAAGAATTCAAGGACGATGGCGGCCCTTTCCGTCCGAGTGCCGATGATGACGTGATTACCCTTGGCGAACTGGTTGCGTATATCGATCGCAGGGTCCCGCAAATGATCAAGGACGCCGGGAAAAACGGAACCCAGCACCCCTTCATCTCCCAGGAGCAGTTATTAAAAGTGAAAGACATTCCACTTTTCAAGATAAACCAATAGCAGACAATGTACCCGATGCAACGAATATCCAAATGAATGCAACCAATTGACACAGCGGATGAGCCCGTCTGCGCTCATCTTGCGCTGTGTAATTGCCCGGTAGACAGGAAACCAAATGAAAGCCAGGCACAAAAACCGGTTTGCGTTCACTTTAAATGTCAAGATCATGATGAAACGAAAAACGAGTGTGCCTTCATTATTCCTGGTTACTGCATTGATGTTTATCGGCGCCAGCCAATGGAGCCAACTGCTGGCGATAGACTGGATTGTTACCAATGTGAATGATTCGGGCGCCGGTTCTCTTCGGAGTGCGATCAATTTCGCAAACGGGTCAGCCAACGGCTCCAATATCATTTTTGCGATACCCGGTAGCGGTCCGCACACCATCACCCTGATCACCCCGCTTCCCATCATACTTCAATCCCAGACGGTCATCGATGGCTCGACACAACCGGGCATCGAGATCGTGCCGGCGGGAACAATGGCCAGCGGCATACGCATCCAGGCCGAATCCTGCACGGTCAAGGGGCTGCGCATTAGCGGTTTTGATGTGGGCATAACCATATTCGGCGACATCTGCAGCACCCTGATCGAGGATTGCATCATCGACCACAACCTGAAAAAGGGCATCGACTCCGGATCGGCCACCAATACACAATTCCGGAGAAACACGATGTATTGCAATGGCGCAGCCCCGGGAGGAGACCCTGTGCTGCCTTCTTCCAACGCTCAACAGCCACCGTCGATTACGAGTGCGACAGCGACTACCATTTCCGGTACGGCAACCTATAAACCGCCGGCGCCGGGCGTAGATAACGTTGTGGAAGTGTTTATTGCCGGTGACACGTCGTGTCAAACCGTCGGCGTACAGGGCAAAACCTACCTTGACCAGGCCATCGTTAATCCCGACGGCACCTGGTCCATCTCGGGTAACTTCCCAACCGGAGTACTGCTCACGGCAACCGTTACCAACCCGGCCCCATGCCCTATTCCCTGCCTGTTGTATGCGGATTTCGGCTATAGTATTCTCACTGGCACAACCGTTCAGTTCACCGATATGACAGTGGGTGGCACGCCGACTTCCTGGCAATGGGATTTTGGCGACGGTACGACCTTCAATGGAAAGTTTCCGCCCGTACATGTATACGATGATTATATTTCCTACCACGTTACCCTCACGGTTTCGTTGATCGACGCGAATGGCGAAGTTTGTCAAAGTGTGGCTGAGATAGACATTGATCTCAACTGCCCGCTGATGCCCGAATTCGAGTCCTATCCTGATTTGGATTATTACGACCTCATTTATTTTAAGGATCTATCGTCGGGTAGCCCGGATACCTGGTCGTGGGACTTCGATGATCCGGCCAGCGGTCCGGACAACTATTCCGATGAAGCTTCGCCTTATCATATATTCTCATCTCCCGGCACATATAATGTCTGCCTTGACATATCAGTGCTGATCAACGGCGTATCGTGTGAGGACTATATTTGCCAGGATGTAGTGGTTGAAGATCCTTGTGAAACGTTGGTGCCAGACTTTATAGCAACACCGATTGGCGGGCATTGTGTGGTAGATTTCGAAGATAATTCACTTGGCGGTCCGACTGCCTGGTTCTGGGATTTTGGTGTGCAAGGTATCTCCAGTGATACCAGCACACTTCAAAACCCTTCGTATGCTTTTCCCGGGTTTTCAGCCCATTATGTTTGTCTCACTGTTTATACTGATGCGCCATATCCATATTGCGAAAAGACTACCTGTCAATGGGTCAATCCTTATTGTGATACTTATATCACTGATAATGATTCCATCGCTACGCCATCCGGCAGTAAAGCGGCTTCTGCATACCTCCCTCCTGCCAATGCTGTGACGTCGGATTTCTCACCTGTGTTCTGCATCGGTGTTGCCGATACTACGTCTGTCAGTATTTGCGAAAACGAAACTTATCCGTTTTATGGTAACCTTTTAAACAGCTCCGGCACCTATGACACGGTATTCGTCGCGGCAAACGGTTGCGACAGCACAATTGTGCTCATACTGACGATCAACCCGCTGCCTGTGGTCGATCTTGCCGGCGACCTGGATATTTGCTCGGGACAAACCACCCTGCTTACTGCTTCCGGCGGCGTAAGCTACCTGTGGAATACTCTGGAATCCACCACAAGTATCACTGTTGGCTCCGCCGGTATTTACAGTTTTGTTGCCACCGATATCAATGGATGCACAAACAGTATCTCTGCTACTGTAACAGTTATTAATACACCGACAGCAGATGCACCGGCAGATGTGGTGACCTGCGACAGTTATACGCTGCCCTCCCTCGGAGTAGGCAACTATTTTACCGGTTCAGGCGGTACAGGCTTTCCTCTGAATGCCGGTGATGCGATCACCAGTACACAAACTATCTATGTGTTTGCGGAATCAGGAACAACACCCAATTGCACGGACGAAAACAGTTTTACCGTTACCATAAACGCTACGCCAACGGCTGATGCACCGGCAGATGTGGCGGCCTGCGACAGTTATACATTGCCTGTGCTTGGCGTGGGGAATTACTTTACGGGTCCAGGCGGTACAGGTTCGGCATTAAATGCAGGTGATGCAATTACCAGCACACAAACCATTTATGTGTATGCGGAGACCGGTACAACGCCCAATTGTACAGACGAAAATAGTTTTAAAGTAACCATTAACGCTACGCCAACGGCTGATGCGCCTGCAGATGTAGAGATTTGCGATAGTTACATCCTCCCAGCCCTTGGCACAGGCAACTATTTCACAGGTCCGGGTGGTACAGGTTCAGCGTTAAATGCCGGTGATGCGATCACCAGTACACAAACTATCTATGTGTTTGCGGAATCAGGAACAACACCCAATTGCACGGACGAAAACAGTTTTACCGTTACCATAAACGCTACGC
>ERZ724526.1228-NODE-1228-length-13514-cov-8.897986_pt1 | contig 13514 bp, 11 predicted proteins | sample MGYA00376059_ERZ724526 | MGnify/ENA primary metagenome ERZ724526 (study PRJEB28724, sample SAMN07190883) | activated sludge metagenome | isolation source: activated sludge of sewage treatment plant in Hong Hong | place: Hong Kong | collected 2016-03-17 ... | reverse complement strand
GGTTCGGCCAGGAGCATGGCGCGCGCCGGATAGGTGGACGAACCGCCGCCCTGCTGCTTGAGTCGCACCAGGCCCTCGCGCACACGCTCCTTGACCATCGGGTGGGCCAGTACCGTGGCCACGGGTGCATCGTCGCCAAGCCCGGCAAGGCGCCGGCATTCAGCGATGTTGGGGAAGATCAGGAAGCCGATGTCGTCGCGATCGTGTCCGGTCAGCACGATGTCCTGCGCGATCGGCGACAGTGCGGAGATACCGGCAACGCGCACGCTGCCGACATGCACCCAGGTGCCCGACAGCAGCTTGAAGTCCTCGGCGACGCGGCCGTCGAACAACAGCCCCTGTTCCGGCCGCGCCGGATCCACGAAGGAGACCGCATCACCGATCATGTAGAAGCCCTCCTCATCGAAGGCCTTGGCCGTCAGGTCGGGCTGTTTCCAATAGCCGGGGAAGAGGTTGGGTCCCTTGACGCGGACTTCCAATTTGTCCGCCACCGGCACCAGCTTGAGCGTCGTGCCCGGGATCGGCACGCCGATCACCCCCGAGCGTACGGCCTGGAAGTGGCAGTCGGTACAAGCCGGCGCAGTCTCGGTCGAACCCCAGGAGGACAGCATCACCACCGGGTGGCCGAGTTCCATGACGGCGAGCCGCTCGAGTTCGTCCCAGGTCGACTGGGGCAGCGCGGCGCCGGCGTAGAAGATGATCTGCAGGCGCGAAAAGAAGCTCTTGCGCAGCGCTGCGTTGTCGCGCAGTTCGGCCACCAGCAGGCCATACGCCAGCGGCACGCTGAAATAGATGGTTGGCGAGATGTCGGTGAGGTTCTTCACCGTCTTTGGCAGCAGCGCCGGCAGCGGCTTGCCGTCGTCGATGTAGAGGCTGCCGCCGAAGCGCACCACCTTGTTGAAATTGTGGCTGCCGCCAAAGACGTGGCTCCAGGGCAGCCAGTCGCAGATCACCGGCTTCTGCGTGTTGAGGAAGGGCCAGATGATGGATTTCATCTCGGCGTTGGAGCACATCATGCGCTGCGTCGTAATCACCGCCTTCGGCGTGCCGACCGAGCCGGAGGTGAACAGGAACTTGGCGATGGTATCGGGGGTGATTGCGCCGAACGCGGCCTTGACCTTCGCCTCGTCGGCGGCGGTCGCCTCGATCGTGGCGAAGGGCAGCGTACCGGCTGGCGGCTGGCCGCCGTTGCCACTTCGGCTGCCGGCGACGACCACGCCGTCATGCAGGCTGGCGATGGCATTGATCGCCGGCATGAAGCGCTCGATGCCATCGGCGAAGATCACGCCAGGACGCAGCAGTTCGACGTTGGCCTTGAGCTTGAGGAAGTCCTTGGACAGCAGAGAATTGCCGGGCGAAACCGGGCTGATCGGCACGCCGATGTGCAGGCAGGCCAGCATCAGCAGGGCGTGCTCGACGCCGTTGTCGGAGAGCACCAGCACCGGCCGCTCGGGCGAGAGATTCTGCCCGAGCAGCCAGGTGGCGATGCGATAGACGCGGGACAGCGCCTGCCCGTAGGTCACCTCGATCCAGTTGCCGTCGGCGCCGCGCTCGGCGATGAGGACGGCGTCGGGCGTCTCGGCCGCCCAGCGTTCCAGCCACTGGCCGGAGCAGCGGGCGTAACCGGACAACTCCAGCTTGGAGCGGAACAGCCGCGTGCCATCCGGCCGCGCTTCCAGTATCACGGCCGGATCGACAAACAGTTCGGAGGGCTTGCGGGCGATGGTGCTCATGCGTCGTCCCCTTGGCTTGTGGGTTACTGCGCGATGACCTTGAAAGCGCCGCCCTGGACCTGCAGCAGCACGCGGGCGCGCTTGTCGAAGCCGGAATGGTCGGTGGCGCTGAAGTTGAAGACGCCGTGGGCGCCGGCAATCTCGCGTTCGCTCTCGATCGCGTCGCGCAGCGCAGCGCGGAATTCCGGCGTGCCGGGCTTGGCTTTCTTCAGCGCCGCGGGGATGGCACGCGACGTGATCGCCCAGGCGTCCCACATGTGTCCGCCGAAGGAGGACAGCGTGTCCTTGCCGAACTTCGTCTCGTAGGCCTTGGCGTAGTCACCGCCGACCTTCTTCGACGGATGGCCGTCGGCCAGCTGGTCCCACTCGAGCAGCGGGCCGGCCACCACGACACCATTCTCGACCGCCTTGCCGCCATTCTTGAGGAAGGCCGGCGACGGCGCGCCATGAGTCTGGTAGATCTGGCCGCGGTAGCCGCGATCGGTCAGGGTCGAGTGCGCCATCGCCGCAGGCGAACCCGAGGCGACGACCAGCACGGCGTCAGGCTTCATGCTGACCAGTTTGACTACCTGGCCGGTCACCGAGGTGTCGGTACGGGCAAAGCCCTCGATCGGACCGAAGGTGATGCCGTACTTCGGCGCCATGGCTTCCATGGCGTTCTTCCACACTTCGCCGTAGGCATCGGGGAAGTAGCCGAGGAAGGCCATGGTCTTGTAGCCCTTGGCCTTGGCATGCTCGAGCAGCGGCTCGGCCATCAGGGCGATCGGCTGCGGCATGGTGAAGGTCCATTTGAACTTTTCGCCATCGAGGCGGTTGGGCGCCAGCGCGATCAGCGGTGTCTTGCTGTCTGCGGCGGGACCGGCCGTGGCCATCACGCCGGGTGTGGTAGTGCCGGAGAACAGCACATCGACCTTGTGCTCGGTAAGCAGCTTGGAGACGTTCTTCGCCGTCGCCGTCGGGTCGGATGCGTCGTCGAGCACGATCCAGTTGATCTTCTCGCCGGCGATGCTGGTCGGAAACAGCTGCGTGGTGTTCTTCTGCGGTCCGCCGAGCACGGCAGCCGGGCCGGTGGCGGACACGCTGACGCCGATGTTGATGTCGGCCAGTGCGACCGTGGAGCCGAGCAGCGCCAGGACGGCGACCAGCGGCTTGATGGACAGTTCGGTCTTCATTCGTTCTCCTCTGTTGTGGGTCTGTTGCGTTGAAAAGCGGTTCGGTGTTCCGGCGGATCAGGCGGCAATCGAATGGCTGCCGCCGAGTCCCAGGTAGCTCTCGATCACGCGCGGATCGTTGAGCAGGGCCTTGGCCTCGTTTTCCACCGCTACGCTGCCATTCTCCAGTACGTAGCCGTAATCGGCCACTTGCAGCGCAGCACGTGCGTTCTGTTCGACGAGCAGGATGGAGACACCCATGCCGCGCAACTGCACCACGATGCGCAGGATCTCCTTGACGATCAGTGGCGCCAGGCCGAGGCTGGGCTCGTCCAGCATCAGCAGGGTCGGCTTGGCCATCAGCGCGCGGCCCATGGCCAGCATCTGGCGCTCCCCGCCGGAAAGCGTGCCCGCCTCCTGCGTGCGTCGTTCGGCGAGGCGCGGGAAGATGGCATACACCTCGTCCAGCGTCTTCTTGTGTTCGCGATCGCCACGACGGTGCCGGGCGAAGGCGCCGAGCAGTAGGTTGTCGGCGACGGACATGCTGCCGAACAGCTCGCGCTTTTCCGGCACGAGCACCAGACCCCGGGCGACCAGGGCGTCCACCGACAGCTTTCCCTGCGTCAACTGGCCTTGGTAGCGCACCTCGCCACGAGCAGGCAGAAGGCCCATCAACGCCGAGAGCAGCGTGGTCTTGCCCGCACCATTGGGCCCGATCACGGTGACGATCTCGCCCTGGCGGATGCGGATGTCGACCTTGTGGATCGCCTCGACACGGCCGTAATTCACGCACAGGCCGCTGGTTTCGAGCAGTATGGAATTGCTCATTCGTCGACGCCTCCCAGGTACGCCTCGAGCACCTTCGGATTGGTCTGGATTTCCTGGGGCAGGCCTTCGGCGAGAAATTCGCCGAACTCCATGACCACGACGCGATCGGCGAGGCCCATGACGAAATCCATGTCGTGCTCGACCAGCAGGATGGCCATGCCTTCGCCGCGCAGCTTGTCCAGCAGTTCCGCCAGGGCCTTCTTTTCCAGGTGGCGCAGGCCGGCGGCCGGCTCATCGAGCAGAAGCAGCACCGGGTCGCTGCACAGGGCGCGCGCAATCTCGACCACGCGCTGCTTGCCCAGCGGCAGGCTGCCGGCGGTATCGAACAGGTGTTCGCCGAGTCCGCAGCGCTGAATCTGGTGGGCGGCTTCCCAAAGCAGGCGACGCTCCTCCTCGCGGTCGAGGCGCCAGGCCGACTGGATGAAGTTCTTGTGGCCGCGCAGGTGCGCGCCGATCGCCACGTTCTCCAGAACGGTCATGTCGGCGTTGAGCCGCACGTGCTGGAAGCTGCGGCTCATACCCAGCCGGGCGATGTCGCGCGACCCCAGGTGTTCGACGCGCTGGCCGAGGAAACGGATCTGGCCGTCGGTTGCAGGATTCACCCCGGAGATGCAGTTGAACAGCGTGCTCTTGCCGGCACCGTTGGGCCCGATCAGCGCCAGCACCTCGCCGGCACGTACGGTCAGGCTCATGTTGTTGTTGGCGACGAGGCCGCCGAAGCGTTTGGTGACGTTCATCACCTGCAGCACCTCGCTGCCGGGTTCGGGCAGGTCGCGCCTAGGCAGGGGCTCGGCCGGCTCCACGGTGCGCGACAGCGCGCGCGGCGGTACGAGGCGCATCAGGATCGGCCACAGGCCATCGCGGGCCCGATGCAGCACGATGATGGTGAGCAGGCCGAAGACCACGATCTCGAAGTTGCCTGCGGCGCCCAGCACCCTGGGCAGCAGGTCCTGCAGCCATTCCTTGAGGAAAGTGACCGCCGCCGAGCCGAACACCGCACCCCAAACCGCCGCCGCGCCGCCGAGCACGGCCATGAACAGGTATTCGATGCCCTGACCGAGCGAGAACGGCGTCGGATTGACGAAGCGCTGCAGGTGGGCATAGAGCCAGCCCGAGACGCAGGCGAACTGTGCCGCGATCATGAACAGCACCATGCGGTAGCGCAGGGTGTTGATGCCCATCGCCTCGGTCATGGTCATCGCGCGCAGGCAACGCATGGCGCGGCCTTCGCGCGAGTCGAGCATGTTCTGGGTGGTGATGATGGCGGCCAGCAGCGCGGACCAGATCACGTAGAAGAAGGCCCGGCTGCTGCCCAGTTCGACGCCGAACAGGTCGACGGGGGGAATGCTGTCGATGCCGTTGTGTCCGCCCAGCGCCTGCAGGTTGCCGAACAGGAAGTAGAGCGCAATGCCCCAGGCGATGGTGCCGAGCGGCAGGAAGTGGCCCGACAGGCGCAGGGTGATGAAACCCAGCGCCAGCGATACGGCGGTGGTGATGGCCATGCCGACGATCAGCGTTCCCCAAGGCGACATGCCATGGCGCGTGGTCAGGTAGGCCGTGGCATAGGCGCCGAGGCCGACGAAGGCGGCCTGCCCGAAGGAGGTAAGGCCGCCGATGCCGGTCAGCAACACCAGGCCGAGCGCAACCAGAGCGTAGAGGCCGATGTAGTTGGCGATGGTGACCGTGAATTGGCCTGCCACCAGGGGCACGGCGGCGAGCAGGAGGAGGAAGGTGACCAGCGCATTGCGCGGCGTGAGCAGGGCGGCCATCTCAGTGGTCCTCCTCGTCGTCCACATGCTTCGCGGTGAGCGACTGGTAGAGCAGCACCGGGATGATCAGGGTGAAGACGATGACTTCCTTGTAGGCCGAAGCGTAGAAGGAGGAGTAGGACTCAAGCAGGCCGACGAGCAACGAACCTGCCGCCGCGAGCGGATACGAGACCAGGCCGCCGATGATGGCGCCGACGAAGCCCTTGAGGCCGACCAGGAAGCCGGTGTCGTAGTAGATCGTGGTAATCGGCGCGATCAGGATGCCGGAGAAGGCGCCCACCAGCGCGGCCAGCGTGAAGCAGAGCTTGCCGGCGAGGTCGGCGGAGATTCCCATCAGGCGCGCGCCGGTTCGGTTGATTGCGGTGGCGCGCAGCGCCTTGCCGTAGATCGAGTGTTCGAAGAAGAGTGCCAGCCCGGCGATCAGCACCGCTGCGGCGCCGACGATCCACAGCGTCTGGTACTGGACGAAAGCCGGCCCCAGGGTGAGGCCGCCGTCGGTGAAGGGCGGGTTGCGTGCCCCCTCGGCGCCGAAGAAGTACAAGCCAAGGCCGACCATCATGAAATGCACCGCGACCGAAACGATCAGCAGCAGCAGCACGCTGGCCTCGGCGACGGGCTGGAAGGCCAGCCGATAGGTCTGCGGTCCGAGCGGGACGACGAAGGCCAGCGCCACCAGCACCTGCAGCGGATAAGACATGGTCTTCAACGGCAGGTAGTGCGCCAGCACCACGGCAAGCGCTGGCAATACGACGTTCTTGACGACGATCATCGGCAGGCGCGATGCGGCACCTTCGCGCAGTGCGGCGACGGAGTCGACGATGGCGACGGCGATGCCGAGGACCAGCATCAGCCACATGGTGGGCGGCAACTGGCCGGCCACCACGGCGGCCATGGTCAGCGCGCCGTAGGAGACGAACTCGCCCTGCGGGATGAAGATGACGCGCGTTACCGCGAAGACCAGCACCAGCGCCAGCGCCAGCAAGCCGTAGATGGCGCCATTGGTGATCCCGTCCTGGGCGAGCAGCAGTGCGACGGCCGCATCCATGCCGGATCAGATCCTCGGGGGCAGGCGACGGCAAGGCGTCGCGCACGTGCTTGGCTGGGACCGACCCATCGACTCCTCCATCGGCATTGACCCGCCGGCAGGATTACGGGGCGTCTTGATGCGCCTGTCGAACCGCGGGTGAAGGGCGCATTCTGCGGGGCCGGTGTGTCGATGTCAACCTGTTCGATGTCGAACTATTAAAATTCTTTGTAAATCACTGACCGCTAATATATTGAATTACAAGGAGCCTTTGTGCACTGCCGCATCAGAACTGCCCAGGCACGCAACTTGTTCGATATCGAATTAACTGGCAAACTCGCTCCTGCCCTTGAGATTTCCAACCATGCCAACCAGCCGCAAACCCGCTTCGATCGGGGTTCTTTCCAACCACATCGGCTTCCACCTGCGCCTGGCGCAGTTGGCCGTGTTCGAGAACATCGGGCGGGCCCTGAAGGAAATCGACGTCACTCCGGCGATCTTCTCCGTACTCGAAGTGCTGAAGGAAAACGACGGGATCACCCAGTCCAAGTTGGCTGCGGCGGTGCATCTCGAGCGCTCGTCCGTAGTCCCGCTCCTCGACAAGCTGGCGCGGCGCGGGCTGGTCGAGCGTCGTGCCTCGACAACGGACCGCCGGCACAATCACCTGCACCTTACCGCAGCCGGACGCGAACTGCTGGCGGACGCCCTGCGCCGTGCCGCGCAGCACGAAAAGGAAGTCTGCAAGCCATTCACCATCGCGGAAAAGAAGTTGCTGCTGGAACTGCTCGGCCGCTTTCGCCACCTGAACAGGGCAGAAACCGCTTAGGCCCTGTCCTCGGCGAGCAGGCGCGCAATCAGCCGGCGCAGCCAGCGATTGCCGTCGTCGTGATGGAAGCGCTCGTGCCAGTGCTGCTTGACTTCGTAGTCGGGCAGCGGAAACGGCACCGCAAATACGCGAAACGTTCCCCTGCCTTCAAGTACGTCGGCCAGGCGCCGCGGCGTGGTCAGCACCAGGTCGGTATGCTCGACGACGAAGGCGGCGGCGAGGAAGCTCGGGCTCTTCATGGCAATGCGCCGCTTGATCCCCTGCCGCTCGATTTCGCGCTCGAGCATCATCGGTGCGGCACCCGACGAGGAAATCACGGCATGCTCTTCGGCCTCGTAGCGCGCGAGGTCGAGCCCATCGGCGATCCGCGGATGGTCACGGCCTACCATGCAGACGAAACTCTGCGAGAACAGGGTCTGCTGGTAAAAGCCTGCTTCCAGTTGCGGCAGGAAGCCAATCGCCAGGTCGGCCTCGCCGCTTTGCAGCAGGCCCGCCATGTCGTCCAGCATGGGCAGGGTCTCGATCGAGATGCCCGGTGCCTCGGCCCGCAGGTTTGTGAGCAAGCGCGGCAACAGGACCAGCTGGCTGATGTCGGTCATGCAGATGCGGAAGCGGCGCCGCGAACTCACCGGATCGAATTCGCTGCGGAAGGCCAGCACGTTGTCGAGCGCACCGAGCGCCTCCCGCACCGGTTGCACCAGGCCCTCGCTGAACGGGGTCGGATCCATGCCGCTCGAAGTACGCACGAAAAGCGGGTTACCGAAATGATGGCGCAGCTTGGCCAGGGCCACACTGACCGCCGGCTGCCCGAGGCCGAGTGCCTCCGCCGCCGCGCTGACGCTGCGCGTCCGGTAGATCTGGTCGAAGACGGCCAGCAGGCGGATGTCTATGGTGTCCATGGCGCGACTATTCGAATTCGGAATACTTTATATCTGAAGTAACGCATTTACAGGGGGCGGACCGGCTTCTAGTATGCGCGCCGACGAACCCAACGTGGCCGCCCCTGCGCCCGGGTACCCTGCCCGGCCCTTCGCAGCCACCCGACAAGGAGAACGCACCGTGCAGGAACTTGGCCGACTCGAAGACCTACCGGAAGACTACCGCTCGGCACTCACCGCGCAAAACCTGGTGCCGTTGTGGCCCAGCCTGCGCGCCGTGCTGCCGCCCGTCAAGCCGACCATCAAGACCAGGCCGACGGTCTGGCCCTACCAGCCGATGCGCCCTCTGCTGATGAAGTCCGGCGAACTGACGCCGATGGAAAAGGCCGAACGCCGCGTGCTGGTGATGTCCAATCCCGGCCACGGCCTGGAGAAGATGCAGGCCAGTTCGACCATCTACCTCGGCATGCAGCTGCTGCTGCCGGGCGAGTGGGCACCCGCCCACCGCCATACCCCCAACGCAGTGCGCATGATCGTCGAGGGCGAGGGCGCCTACACCACGATTGACGGCGAAAAGTGCCCGATGCACCGCGGCGACCTGATCCTGACGCCGACCGGCATGTGGCACGAACACGGCCATGACGGCAAGACGCCGGTAGTCTGGCTCGACGTGCTCGACCTGCCCATCGTCTATTACTGCGAGGCCTCCTACGTTGTCGAAGGCAAGGCGCAGACGGTCGATGCCCAGGGCGTCGATCGCGGTTACCAGCGCGGCGGCGTAGTGCCGGCGCCGATGTTCCAGCGCAGCGGCAAGACCTTCCCCATGCTGCGCTATCCCTGGGCCGACGTGCGCAAGGCGCTGGAAGCCATCGCCGCCACCCAGCCCGAAATCGAGGCGGTGCAGGTCGCCTACGTCAATCCGGAGAATGGCCACGACTGCCAGCGCATCCTCGGCTACTCGGCGCTGATGCTGCGCCCGGGCGAGACGGTGAAGTTCCCGGCCCGCTCGACCGCCATGGTGTTCCACCAGATCGAAGGCGGCGGCACCGAGGTTGCGGCCGCGGGACATAACTTCCGCCTGGCCGATGCCGATACCTGCTGCATCCCCGGCTACGAGCCGATCACCCTGAAGAACCTGTCGGCCGACAAGCCTTCCTTCGTCTTCATCGCCGACGACGCCCCGCTGCAGAAGAAGCTCGGCGTCTACGAAGTCCGCAATTGAGGAACACACTCATGAGTACCTACGTCTTCCCGCCCGCCGCCACCCCGTCACTGCCGATCGTCGGCAGCGACAAGCGCTTCGCCGTCAACCGCATCTTCTGCGTCGGTCGCAACTACCACGCCCATGCCGTCGAGATGGGGCGTCCGGTGGACAAGGCCACCATGAAGCCCTTCTATTTCGCCAAGGCCGCTTCGTCCCTGGTCGAGTCCGGCGCCACGGTGCCCTATCCCTGCGGCACGGCCAACTACCACTACGAGATGGAACTGGTGATCGCCATCGGCGCCGAGGGCTTTCGCCTTGCCGAGAGTGATGCGCCTCGCATGGTCTGGGGCTACGCCGCCGGCCTCGACATGACGCGCCGTGATCTGCAGCTGGTCGCCCGCGACCAGGGTCGCCCCTGGGATCTGGGCAAGGACTTCGAAAGGTCGGCCATTTGCACGGCAATCCTGCCGGTCGGCGACCTGGGCGTGCTCGACAAGGGCAACATCAATCTCAAGGTCAACGGCGAAACCAAGCAGAACGCCGACCTCTCGCAGCTGATCTGGAACATCCCGGAACTGCTGGCCGACCTGTCCCAGTTCTACCACCTGCAACCCGGCGACCTGATCTACACCGGCACGCCCGAAGGCGTCGGCCCGGTCAAGTCCGGCGACCGCATCAGCGGCCACATCGACCGCGTCGGCGACGTGACGCTGACCATCGGCCAGCCTGAATAGGAGGAGAAACCACATGAGCAAGCAGCTTCCCGTTCTCGTCGCCGGCGGCGGCATCGGCGGCCTCGCCGCGGCACTCGCCCTCGTACGCCAGGGTTTTGAAGTCGTCGTCCTGGAACAGGCGGCGCAGCTCGGCGAAATCGGCGCGGGCATCCAGCTCGGCCCCAACGCCTTCCACGCCTTCGACGCGCTGGGCGTCGGCGACAAGACCCGCAGCCGCGCCGTGTTCACCGACTACATGGTCATGCACGACGCCATCGACGAGTACCAGGTCGGCAAGATCCCGACCGACGAGAACTTCCGCAAGCGCTTCGGCAATCCCTATGCCGTGATCCACCGCCAGGACATCCACAACTCGCTGCTGGAAGGCGCCCAGGAATGCGGCCATGTCGAGTTCCACACCGGCTGCCGCGTCGAGAGCATCGAGCAGAACGCCGACGGCGTGACCGTCACCTGCGGCAACGGCAAGACCTTCACCGGCCAGGCCCTGATCGGCGCCGACGGCGTGCGCTCCGTGGTGCGCGCCCAGTACGTCAATGACCCGCCGCGCGTCACCGGCCATGTGGTCTATCGCGCCGTGGTGGATGCCAAGGATTTCCCGGACAACCTCAAGTGGAACGCCGCCAGCATCTGGGTCGGCCCCAACTGCCACCTGGTGCACTATCCGCTGCGTGGCGGCAAGGAATACAACGTGGTGGTGACCTTCCACAGCCGCGGCAAGGAGGAGTGGGGCGTCACGGAAGGCAGCAAGGAGGAAGTGCAGAGCTACTTCCAGGAAATCTGCCCCAAGGCCCGCCAGTTGATCGACCTGCCCAAGAGCTGGAAGCGCTGGGCCACGGCCGACCGCGAGCCGATACCGCAATGGACCTTTGGCCGCGCCACGCTGCTCGGCGACGCTGCCCACCCCACCACGCAGTACATGGCGCAGGGCGCCTGCATGGCGCTGGAAGATGCCGTCACCCTGGGCGAGGCGCTTCGCGTCTGCAACAAGGACTGGGCAAAGGCGCTCGACCTCTACCAGCGTTCGCGCATCACGCGTACGGCGCGCATCGTGCTGTCGGGACGCGAGATGGGTCGCCTCTACCACGCCAAGGGCGTCGAGCGCCTGGTGCGCAACTCGCTGTGGAAGGGCCGCACGGCGGAGCGCTTCTACGACGCGATGGAGTGGCTGTACGGCTGGAACGTGAACAACTGCCTGGCCGAGCACTGATCCCCCGTGCAGCTCTACAACTTCTTCCGCAGCGGCACTTCGCATCGTCTGAGGATCGCGCTGAACCTCAAGGGCCTGGATTACGACTACATCCCCGTCAGCCTGGCCTCCGAGGAGCACCTCGGCGCGACCTTCAAGGCGATCAACCCGCAGGGCCTGGTGCCAGCACTGGTCGATGACGGCCGCGTGCTGATCCAGTCGCCGGCCATCATCGAATGGCTGGAGGAGCGGCACCCGAACCCGCCGCTGCTGCCGGCCAACCCCGAGGACCGCGCCCGGGTGCGCGCCCTGGCGGCCATCGTCGGCTGCGACATCCACCCGATCAACAACCGGCGCATCCTCGAATACCTGCGCAAGAAACTTGGCTGCGACGAAGCTGCGGTGAACGCCTGGTGCGCGACCTGGATCGACGCCGGATTCGCCGCGCTGGAAACCCTGCTCGCAGCAGACACGTCACGCGGCGAGTTCTGCTTCGGCGGTGCTCCGACTCTGGCCGATGTCTATCTCGTGCCGCAGGTGGAAAGCGCGCGCCGCTTCAAGGTGGATCTGGCGCCCTACCCCGCTATCGTCGCCGTCGATGCGGCCTGTGGCAAGCTGGATGCCTTCCGCCGGGCCGCACCCGCCGTGCAGCCGGATGCCCCCAAGACATAAGACGAAAACACAAACCACGGAGAGCCCCATGATGAGAACCCTGAGGAACACACTGGTCGCCGGCGCCTTTGCCTTCACCGCCTTCGGCGTGCAAGCTGCCGACCCCGTCAAGATCGGCCTGGTGTCGCCGATGACCGGGCCCTTCGCGGCCTACGGCAAGCAGATCGAGCATGGCGTCAAGCTCTACCTCGCCACCAAGGGCGACACCTTCGGCGGCCGCAAGGTCGAGTTGATCCTCAAAGACGACAGCCCCGGCACCGCCGGTGACGTTTCCAAGCGGCTCGCGCAGGAACTGGTGGTCAAGGACAAGGTCGACATCCTCGCCGGCTTTGGCCTGACGCCGGCCGCGTTCGCTTCGGCTCCGGTGGCGACAGAAGCCAAGAAGCCGATGGTGGTGATGAATGCCGCCACCTCGGCGATCACCACCAAGTCGAACTACATCGTCCGCACCTCGCACACCCTGCCCCAGGACACGGCGCCTATCGCCAGCTGGGCCGCCAAGAACAAGATCAAGAAGGCCTTCACCCTGGTCGCCGATTTCGGTCCGGGCCATGATGCCGAAGGCCAGTTCAAGAAGACCTTCACCGCCGCCGGCGGCGAAATCGCGGGCGAGGTCAGGGTTCCCGTGAAGAACCCGGACTTCGCGCCCTTCCTGCAGAAGATCAAGGACACCAAGCCCGACGCCGTCTTCCTCTTCCTGCCGCCCGGTGCCGAGACCATTGCCTTCATGAAGGGCTTCGCCGAGCGCGGCCTTAGCCAGGCCGGCATCAAGCTGATCGCCACCGGCGACCTGACCGACGAGGATATCCTCGATGCGGTCGGCGAACCGGCCGTCGGCGTGATCAACAGCTTCCACTACGCCGAGTCGCACAAGTCGCCGGAGAACAAGGCCTACACCGAGGCCTATTACAAGGCCTACCCGAAGGACCGGCCGAATTACATGTCGGTCGCCGGCTACGACGGCATGCACCTGATCGCCGAGGTGCTGAAGAAGACCAACGGCAACACCGATGCCGACAAGTTCGTCGAGGCGGCCAAGGGCATGAGCTGGATGAGCCCGCGCGGCAAGATCAGCATCGATCCGGCCACGCGCGACATCGTGCAAACGGTGTACATTCGCAAGACCGAGAAGGTCGCTGGCAAGCTGCAGAACGTCGAGTTCGACCAGATTGCCGATTTCAAGGACCCCGGCAAGCAGTGATCCATAGCCATAACAAAGCGCGATAGCTACTAGAGGCCGGCCGCGATTGCCCGCGGCCCCGGAGCAACGCATGATGGCAGTATCCGGCCTGGTCCGTACCCCGCATCGCCTTGTTATCACGCCGCCCCAAGGCGGCCACCGACAGAGAGGAGAATGAAATGCAAGGAATCAAGAAGACACTGATTGCCGGCGCCTTTGCCTTCGCCGCCGTTGGCGCACACGCTGCCGACCCCGTCAAGATCGGCCTGGTGTTGCCGATGACCGGGCCCTTCGCGGCCTACGGCAAGCAGATCGAGCATGGCGTCAAG
>ERZ724526.1224-NODE-1224-length-13595-cov-3.636558_pt1 | contig 13595 bp, 7 predicted proteins | sample MGYA00376059_ERZ724526 | MGnify/ENA primary metagenome ERZ724526 (study PRJEB28724, sample SAMN07190883) | activated sludge metagenome | isolation source: activated sludge of sewage treatment plant in Hong Hong | place: Hong Kong | collected 2016-03-17 ... | reverse complement strand
AAGAATCCCTGGAGGGTCCACGAGATCAGCATCAGCGATTTCCGGCATCCAAAGCAGCTATTGTGAAAGCCGGCTTTATCCTTCGCCCTGTTGTAGATGAATATGCAGCCTTGATGCGTAACTGGTTGCAATCTTTAGGATATGCTGTACCTGAAGACAAGGCTACCTTTACAGTGGTGCCTTCCTGTGACGTGGATATGCCGTTATATTGGTGCAGCAAGCCTTTATGGAAAAGCCTGGGTGGACGATGGCTGCAGCATCACCGGATCACGCAGACCTGGAGAGATTATAAAGAATATAAAGAGGTATTGCGGGGTAAACGCCAGGATCCGTTTGACACTTACAATTACCTGATGGATCTCGCTGAAAAATCAGGTATACGGTTCACCTTTAATTTTATCGGTGGTGGACAAACGCAATATGAAGGCACTTACAGCATAACCGATCCATTTATTGTGGACCTGATGCGACGGATTCAGGCGCGTGGACATGGCATTGGTATACATCCCAGCTATACGTCATCTGAAAATCCTTCCATCATAGCCGCTGAAAAAAAAGCCGTGGAACAAAGTGCCGGGATGACCTTAACGACTTCAAGGCAGCACTACCTGCGATTTAAAGTGCCAGACACCTGGCGATACCTCGATCAAGCCGGCATCCGGGAAGACAGCACCATGGGCTATGCCGCTGAACCCGGCTTTCGCTGTGGTACGTCAAAACCCTTTCAGGTATTTGATATCCACAAACGGCAAACTTTGTCCTTGATAGAACGTCCTTTATTGATCATGGATGTATCGTTTAAGATGTACAAACAGTTTGACATCGAGAAGAGTATATCCCTTTGTCAGACGATTGAGCAGCAGGTCAAAAAACACCATGGGGAGTTAGGCCTCCTTTGGCACAATTCTTCACTGAGTGAAATAGACGGATGGAGTGGATGGAACAGGGTACTTGAAACCCTTATGCCCTAAAATGACAATAGCTGTCATGTGACAGCTATTATCTTTTCCGAGAGCACAAATTTATTCCCGAGGTAAATCCGGAAGCCTTTGCCCCCGAGCTCAGCGGTGTTATGAAAATTGATTTTAGAATTTTGCCACTTTACGGATATACCATTGATCTCCTGATTTGACACGTAATACATACATCCCCGGAACGAAATCTGTAGCTTCCAGGATATCACCCTGTACGGCCGTATTCCAGGCTCTTTGAGCCATAAGTTTGCCAGACATATCCCTCAGCTCATAGGCGTGGATCCCATGACCATCAGCCATGTGAATATTGAATTTGTCAGATGTTGGATTTGGAAAAACAGTCAGTAAAGAAGGATCACCATAGAAATCCTTCACCCCAGTAGCTTCTCCATAAAAGACTGAAGCATATATGCTGGAGGAAATCTCCGGGTCACAAAACGAGTATAAAAAGATCTCCAGATTTGGAAAGGACTGTTCAGAAGAACCTTGCTGTTGCGATACATTGATCACCAGGTCTTCTATACAATCAAATGCCGGAATATTGAATTCCTGTCCAAAGTCATTTCCATTGAGGGGTACACCCGCAGCCTTGACTTCAGCGCCATTGAGATTGGATTGCGCATTGAGTTTGAGGAAATACTGCCGGGGCTCGTTGGATTCATTGCACAAATCCACTTTAAAGGAAGCTACGGTACCATTTACATTTCCGGACGACACGATTTCTGTGTCTTGCGAATTAGCGATAGTGAGTTTGGGCTGGTCCCGTGCATATCCACCTTCGTATGGGCAACTGGTGCGGGATCCCTGGTTGAGACGGAAGACGGGCGTTCCAAACATGGGATCGCGGACGATATCTACGCTGAATATATCTCCCGGATCATCATCCGTCAGTGTATAATCGAGGATCTGGCTCTCTTCTGATGATTCATTTTGAGTAGCTCCAAATCGTTCAGACGTAGCATACTCATATCCCAGTCCAAATCCGGATCCTCCGATATTGACGACCACATCGAGGCCAAATGTCCCTTCTACATAATGTTCTGTGGTGATGGCAGAGGTATTGACGATATCGATACTGGAAGAATGGGTCTGTGTATTTCCTGCACTGTAGGTGACCAATTGCAGGGTATCATTATTGGGATTGTTCTTATTATCCGCATTGAGTTGAAGAACCTGGTTCCAGACATCAATCTGGTTTTGGGATTCATTGCGTGAACGATCATTTTGTGTGGTATCGTCAACAAATTGCTGAAGAATGGCAATCTGGTTACGGATGGCATCTTCGGTGTACACAAACTTTCGTTCTGAATTTGGTACAGGGGCGTACAGGAGTCGCTTGTCATGAATAATAGAGTCGCAGTTGACGACATCCACAATGTCATAAACACCATAATACAATTCACGGCCAAAACCGATATAGACATCACCACTGCCTTCCGCTCCGGGAAGATCGGATGTCGAGAAACCAACTCCAGTGCTTACGCAAACCTGATCTGTCGTGTTGAGAATGCCCACATCGCCGACATTGCCACTGCCTTTAAACTCCACATAGATTTCATAATCAATAGAGGCAATCATTCCGATAGTTCCTTTCACACCGAGCTTGGCTGAACCGTGAAACATATTGGATTCATCACGGGCATATTGCGTTTCCTTGCCTCTGCACATGGTTTTATTGTCCTGGAAAGATGCTGTACTACCATCTCCGGGAGGATCGTGTACGATCATGTAAGGAATCTCGGGATCAAGGGTTGTGCCAAGAATGGGGACTTCGATTTCCGGATGTTCTGGCCCCACCACGATCACAGGGATGATGAGGTAATGTTTGGCATACTCCACATTGTTGACAAAATCTTCCTGCACTTCAATCACGAGGGCTCCACGGGTCGTTCCGCGAGGAAACCTTACGGTAAATTCAAAATAATTGGCGCTTCCATTTTGGGTGGAATGATAGGCGTTGCTCAGGGGTGTGTCAAAAGTCTGACCTCCGTCAGAAGTTTGATAGATCGGCATATATTGCCCCACCTGGGTATGCATCCTCCAGTTGAGGGCATTATTGACAGACATACCCACCGAATATTCCTTTCCGAATTCAGCTTTTAGGAAATAAGCCGGTTCCGTAGCGTCCAGTCTTTCAGCAATGATCTGTGGAAGATCTGTCGAACTGCAAGTGGCTGCAACGCCATTCAATTGGGAGCAGGAGTATTCACTGGGATCAATACCACAAACAGGCCAGGGCAATCCCTGTATCGTATAACCAGAACTGGTCACAAAAAAGTTTCCATAAAAACTACCCTGTGATTGTCCGTACACAGGTATCAGCAGCGCCAGGAGAAGCACCAGTAGGCGAACATCCTGTCTGAAGCATACCGCTTGAATCTCCTTTTTGATGAGTACTAATGTAGTCCTCCCTGAATGGCCTATCATACGATTTGATTGTAGAGTCATTTCATCACCAAAAGGCAGGAAACCCTGATATTTTCCCATGGAAAGGAAGCGTTGGCTTTTCAGTTCTGTCCTGCTATGGTAAAAGTATCTGGACTACATGGGTTGCGGTATCACATCTTGATGTGATGGAATGGGGGACATCCAAAAAAGGGATTAGAGCGCATCCAGAAAGAGGCTTACCGAGAAGCCTTGGTTTCGGGATACCAGGAATGTTCCATGTAGTTTTTGCGCCCGCATTTCCATATTCTGAAGACCCATCCCAGACGAAGGAGGTCCGTCAGTGGACGGAGAACCATTATCTGCGATGGTCAACTCAAATCCATTTGGGAAATAACCAAACCGGATGGTAACCTGATCTGCTTTGGAGTGTTTTACAATATTGGTAATGGCTTCTTTGAAGAAAAGGAATACATGCTGACGGGTATCCACCTTCAACTTTTTGTCGAGGGGCAAATCTCCCAGTTCCAGGTGAAAACGAATATCCCGCGGTGTCAGCATTTCTTCAGCGTTCTCACGCATACGGTCCACGAGGTCCTTGACACGGTCGCGGCGACTGTCAATCGACCAGACCACATCCCGCATTTTGGATAAGGTCATCCGGCTCAATTCGGTCAATCGCTTCAATTTGGCCGGATCCGCTTTGGAGGGGTTCATTTCCATGATTTCAGCCTGCATAGCCAGACCGGAGAGCATGGATCCGACTTCATCATGCAGGTCACCGGCTATACGTGTCCGCATTTTTTCCATTTCAAGCAATCTCCGGTAACGGTAACGCACAAAGGCATAAATCAGACCGCCCATGCCCAGGATACTCAACAGGATAAACCACCACGTTTTAAAAAACAGAGGATTGACGATGAGCGGAATCGACAATTGGGTGCTGCTCCAGTTTCCTTTACTGTCGGCCCCTTTGATATGCAGAGTATAATCACCTGCAGGTAATTTATGATACCGGATGAGGGGTTGATTACCGATATAGGTCCATCCTTCTTCAAGACCTTCCAGCCAGACATAATATTTGTTCTGATCCGGCTTGAAATAATTGGGCAGTGTCCATGAAAATTGCACATAACTGTCATAAGGAGAAACACGCACCGCATCCAAGAGGGTGTCACCCAGCATCAGGACTTGAAGGCTGTCAATCCGGCGATTATATTTTAATAATCCGGTCCAGGTCAGCGGAGGGTTGACTTGTTGGTGAATAATTTCAGCAGGATCGAAAGTCTGAACGCCATTCATGCCTCCAAACCACATGTGTCCATCATGATCCCGAAAGGATGAGGCATAGTTGAATTCATTGTTGCTCAACCCATCCTCTTCATAATAATTTCGGAAAATACCTTCCTGCCGCAGGTAGCAGGACAAACCATGATAGGTGGCAGACCAAATATTACCTGCATCGTCTGCAAGAATGGAAGTGACATTGTCATTGGCCAGACCTTCCCTGGTCGTAAATACTGTGATAGTTTGGTCATGAATATCCAACCGGTTGAGACCTCCACCGAACGTGCCTATCCACAAGATACTATCGCCCTCCATGTACAGTGACAATACATTGTTTACACTTAGTGAACCCCGAGCTGATTGTTGATAATGTTTAATGATTTTACCCGTCGTCGCGATATGATACAATCCCTGGTTGAGCGTTCCGATCCAATAGGTATGGTCCGGAGCTTCCACAAAACAATTGATATCATTATCCTCCGCTTCCGATGGTAACTCCATCATGACAGGGGTTACTTTTTCAGAGTCCGGATCAAAGTGCGCAATATGTTTCAGGCTGCTGCCAAACAAAAATTGTCCGTTGCTTAATCGGGTTAAGGGATTACGGGCATATTGCCTGGAAATATTTTGTGTTCCTGGCTGTGTATAAGGATGTATATCATGCAGATCAATCTTTACCAATGCATCGGTGACCGTCCAAACGGCGTCATCTTGATGGTCTGAAATGAAATGCCGGGGTTCTCCGAGGATGGTTCTTTGTTGCTGAACAGGGTCGGGAAGGAAAATAAAATCTGTTTGATGATTTCGGGGGTCAAACCGATGTAGCCCTACCTGACCCGACTCGCAATAGGCGTAGATACGGCCTTCTGAATCATCAAAAATGCCACGCATGGAATTTCCCCATTCCATATCCGGAACATCAAAGTGGTTTTCGAAGAGCTGTTTGAAGTTGGGAAACTTGACCAACCCATTATCTGTGGCCACCCACATCAGGTTGGCCTGGTCTTCATACAACGCCTGAATCGTACTAAAGGATAATGCTTTTTGCAGGACGCCTGTAACGTCCGTCAATACCCCTTGCGGATCGAAACGAAACAATTCATTTTTGGTGGTAAACCAAACATTACCCAGACGGTCTTCTGCCGTATAAAATCCAACGGAAGACAAATGGTCCGCCACGATTTCCATATGATGGGTTTCAGGATGGTACAACCAAAACGCTTGTTGACTTTTCGGCACAATAAACATCCTGTTTTTACTATCAATAAACAGTGGCGTGTAGTACATGGTCGTCCCAAACCAATTGAAGCTATCGGGTTTGAATGCAAATTGCATTTCGCCGGATGGGGCATATTGTTTTAATCCTCCATGGATCGTACTCCACCAGGCATTACCGGAAGTATCTGTGGCGATACAGGTAAATTCACGCCGGCCTCGTTGCTCTCGTGCGATAGATTTTGCACCAGTCCGAGGATCTATACGCCAGAGAAACTGATCCTCGCCCGATTCCCAAACGACCCACATGCTGCCATCAATGGATTTTTTCAGAAAGGTGACTTCTCCCTTTATTTGATAATGCAGATTAAGATCTTCATAGGTGAAATGGCGGGTATCTAGGGCATACAACTTCCTGTCGGCTACCAGCCACAGGATCGTGTCATTGAGAAAATGGATGGATCCATACAAGATATCATCAGCTGGAAGCCTCACATCCGCTCTTGCATCATTGCCAAACCGTAAAAAGCGGTATCCGTCATACCGGTTTAGGCCTTGCCGGGTACCAAACCACATCAGCCCGCTTACATCCTGGGTGACAGCCGAAACGTCTCTGAATCCCAGTCCATCTTCCATGGTGATGGCTTCGCCGATCGGTAACCTTTGGGCATGTGTGGAAAGGGGGAGGAGGCTGAACGTGAAAACGAGGATGCCCGACATCCAGACCACCAGTCGGTGGTGAAACAAAGGAGGAGACGGGACTGCGGACATGGATGTGTACTTGGCCCCTCAAAATATCTGATTTTATGAAATTATAGCTTATCGCATGAAGATGTGATATCGAAGGACTGCCCGGTAAGTATCTTTGAAAGATGAAGCCCATAAACCTCGCTATAGTTGAAGATGACCCTATCGTCAGGGATAGTCTCAAAACGTTTCTGGGTGAAGACCCTCAGTTTGAACTCGTGACCGTTGCGGAATCCCTGGAGTCCATTCTTCAAATCCTGGAAACAGATACCCGGGTAGAACCTGCCATAGTATTACTGGACATACAGTTGCCTGGCAAATCAGGTATTGAAGGAATTCCCCTGATCAAAAAACTCAGACCCACCACCGATATCATCATGCTCACAACATTCGAAGAGAGTGATAAGATCTTTGCCGCCCTTTGCGCCGGAGCCTGTTCTTACATGACCAAACGCACCTCACTGGTCAATATCCGTGATGCTGTACTGACTGTTCATCGTGGTGGTTCCTATATGTCACCGAGTATCGCCCGAAAGGTAGTGGAGCATTTTGCCCCGGCACCAAGGAAAGCTGATGAACCATTGACACCCCGTCAACAGGAGATTGTGGAGTGTATCGTCAACGGACTAAGCTATAAGATGACGGCCGATAAACTTGGCATTTCTCTCGATACGGTGCGCACCCACATCAAACACATCTACGAAGTCCTGCAGATCAACAGCAAAGGAGAGTTGATCAAAAGGACCTTAGATAAGGGATGAACTAAGAGTGAAGAATGTCGCAGCGCAGCTGTGATCCCGCCATATCATCTGATATGCAGCGGGAAAAAGTGATGAGCGAAAACGTGAGTAGTCAGTGGTCAGTGGTCAGTGGTGAGTCGTTGTTTCTTGCATTTGGAGATGTTGTTGCAATAATCCTGTGATGAGATTCTCAGATCTATCTATAACAATGGTTCGCTGAAAATTTTTGAAATACAAAAATCAATGCCCCGTTGGGGCTAAAGCTCGGTAACAAGAGGAAAAAGAAAAATCTTTTCGCGCGCCGTAGGTGCGCAAGACGATTCAGCAGGGACTTCATAGTTTATAGGAGAAAATTTGAAAAGTGAAGAGATGAGTCGTTCTCCTTAACACATGGTGATTCTTCACTGAATTGCAAATCCAATTAGCGCTTATTAGCGTGAATTAGTGGCGCAAAGGCAGAGGGCAAAGGGCAGATTTAATTTATCCATGTTATTTCCACATTCATCTACATGTATAAGTTAATAATCCTATGGTGAATTGTAAAACCAATTAGCGCTTATTAGCGTGAATTAGTGGCGGAAATGCAGAGAGCATAGGGCATAGGGCATATTACGCATTGATTGACCTTTAACCTCCCAATCTCCCAACCCTATAATCTCAATAAACTCATAACCTTCTAAGCTTATAACCTCCCTTCACCAGGTACATCACCATCTCTCTTCAAAAACGATTCTCTCTCTGCAACTTTCAATTCGAAAACACCATCTTCTTGGTATCCACCAGTCTCTGATTGAGGTAGAGCGTATAAAAATACGTGCCCACCATATTATACCCATGTGTATACACCACCTCGTTCATACCTTCTTTGACGGGCACAGGTAATTCTTTGATCAGCCGGCCTGTGGGATCCGTGACACGGATGATGGCATCTCCGATGACGGCAGGGTCATGAACGAAAAATGAAATAATCGTGGATTCATCAAACGGGTTGGGTTTGTTTTGAAACAATTCTACTCCGGAGGCGCTGATGGCAGGATCATGAATGCCCGTCAGACGAGCCAATACTTCTGCTGAAAAAAGACTTTCAACGCCATTTGGATCTATGGATGCTGCAGATACGAAGATGTTGAACTGCCGGCTTGGTAGTTTGAATGCTCCTGCCTTTCCTCCTTCGATATAATACAATGTATCAAAGTCATTGGAGTTGATTCGTAAGCCGACTACATAATGATTGGACTCATGTGGATCTTCTATCTCAACATAAAGAAAGTCCCCATCCTGTCCAAATGTTTTAATCACTGGGCTCTCAGGGCCTAAAGCCGCCATGGCTGCTCCGTTTCCATTGATCACGGCATTGCGGGCGAGGTAATGAAAATCAACAAAAAAGCTATCGATGACCTGGTCGCCATCGGTATCCACACCCAGGATATCATCCGATGTATGCTGGCGATCATGATAGTCCGGGTCACTGACATCGGCATTGCCATGTTCGTTAGCCGAACAAAACCGCATAGCGGTAAATCCATTTTCGCGGAAGGGGATGTGATCACTTCCCCTGCCGGTACGGTCCTCTGCTGACATGATCGTGACCATCATGGGTACACTGGCCAGCGGACGAATCATCTCCTGGTATTCCAATTTGATAAAACGACTCAGCGATTTATGCGGTGAGTTAAAACCCCCGTAGGAAAATAAGCGGACCTGTGTACTGTCGATATGATTAAGTCCGGGACATGAAGGTGGCGAAGAGGTTTCCCCGCAAATGATTCCCCCAACGATGTCATTGTTAAGCACGGCCTTGATCGGGAGTTGTTCTTGTGCAGCATAGACCGCATAGGCGTTGGAACCCACAAGACCTTGTTCTTCACCCGTCACGATCATGAATACAATCGTGTGATCATAGACAAAGCGACTCATGTTGCGGGCTAGCTCCATGACCAGGGCAGTGCCACTGGCATTATCTTCCATGCCTTGCGCCAGACAATGGATATCACAATTGTCAGCGCACCGGCTGTCCAGGTGAGCTTCAATGATGATGGCAGAAGGATCACTGGTATCTCTGCCGGGAAGCACAGCCACCACATTTTTATGCCGTTGCATCCCACACACATCCTGATCAAATTCGAGATACCCGGTAACGATCCGTCCAAATTGCTCTTCACTATACCTGTTGAAATGCTGCAAGACCCACCTACGTGCTGCACCGATACCGGTATCCAAAGAAATCGTATCCGATGCAGTATTGCGATTATGAAAACGCTGAAGTTCGATGAGTGTTTGTTTCATCGTATCCGCCTGCACCAGGCCATTGATGCTTTCACTGATGGAAGCGGGGTCACTCACCGGAAAGGGTGGCATGTATTGCTCCGGATCATATTGGCCTTTGAGAATATCTAATATGACCGGATTGGTGAAATGGATGTTGGTCTGACTGTTTGCCTTGATCGGGGCAACCATAAGAAATAAAAGGACATATATTTTTTTCATGGCAAACGGTGTGATGTGAACTGATTATTAAAAATACAAAACGGTTTTGGCATGTAGCATGCTACATGCCTTATCACATCACCATCAACCCCACAGCAGCTGCCGTCATGACCAATAAGGTCAGTACACCCAGGGTATTGGAAATCCATCCATTGGTGTATTGACCCATAATTTTTTTATTGTTGGAAATATGCAGCACCATAGCAATCAATACAGGTGCCGTCAGACCATACAGTATAGCGGCATAAAGCAATGCTTTGATGGGTGAAATCCCGATATAGTTGAGCGACAAACCCAGGATCAGCGAAAAGGACATGATCACATAGAAAGCCCTGGCTTCATGAAATTTTTTATCGAGTCCTCCGGACCATCCAAACGTCTCACTGACGATATAGGAGAGTGAACCACTGAGAACCGGGATCGCCAATAATCCTGTGCCTATCACACCCACAGCGAAGAGCAAATAAGCTGCATCTCCGGCCAGGGGCCTGAGCGCCTGTGCGGCTTGTTCGACCGTATCAATGTCATGGATATGGCTGTTGAACAAAACAGTTCCGGCCGTGAGAATGATAAAGTAAAAGACCATGTTGGAAAAAAACATTCCTACATCAATATCCTCCCGCATCTCATGGATAATCTTACGATCCACCACCAGCTTACGTTTACGATGTTGAACTTCTTCGGCTTCCATGGTAGCTTGCCAGAAAAAGAGATAAGGAGAAATGGTGGTCCCCAGGATCGCAACCAGTATCGCCAGAAATTCTTTATCAAAATGAATTTTCGGAAGAAATGTATTGCTCAATATATCTCCGACATCCTGTGGATAGAGAAATGGAACCATGATATAGACCAGCAGAACTATACAGAGGTATTTGAGAGCACTGGCAATTTTCCGGTAAGGGAGATATACCATGAGAAGCAGGAGAAGCACCGTAAAGATCACACTGAAGTAGATCGGTGGCAATGACGGTATCAACAGGTTGCCCACAGCCCCAATGCCCGCAATGTCTGCGCCTATATTCATGACGATAGCCGGAAAACTAAACAGCAACATCACATACAATAGAGGTCGGGGATAATGTGATCGGATGGTGCCTGCCAGTCCATGTGAAGTGACGAGTCCGATACGTGCGCACATCTCCTGGATAGCAGCCATCATGGGAAAGGTCAACAGAGCTGTCCATAACGTAGAGAGTCCAAATTGGGCGCCAGCCTGCGTATATGTCACGATCCCGGAGGGATCATCATCGCTGGCTCCTGTGATCAATCCCGGACCCAATACTTTAGAGAAATGCCGGATTTTTTGCCGGATGGATTTTCTTTTGGATGAGGAATGGTTCATGGATTCATCTGCTTGAATTGCGATCAGGACGCAAACAATACAGGAGCTGGATCCGCATACCATACTTCCATACGATCTCTGTATTTACGTTCGATTTCGTTGCGTTTGAGTTTAAAGGTAGGTGTCAGCATATCATTGTCCGGTGTCCAGGCATCCTGTATGATCACGATTTTCTCCAGTTGCTCATGCGCATCGAGAGTGGCATTGAGGGCAATACGTTTTTCAGTAAGCAGCGTCAATAACACTCCAGGCGATACATTTTTTCCGCCTTCGGACAACGTAACCAAACCTATAGGCTGTGGCAGGGATGTGCCGGTCACGCAACAAAACTCCAGTTCATTTTCTGCGGACAGCCTCAATTCGATTGGGGCAGGGACCACATATTTACCCTTACTGGTTTTAAAGATATCCTTGGTACGACCGGTGATGGTGAGATATCCTTCCGCATCGATCATTCCTTCATCACCGGTGCGCATGAATCCATCGGGCGTAAACATCTCCTTTGTGAGTTCCGGTTCCTTATAATAACCCAGCATGACGGCTGCATTGCGCACTTGTACTTCATTGTGTTCACCCAGCCGGACCTCGGAATAGGGAAGCGCACAACCCACGGTACCGATTTTAATTCGCTCCGATGGATTGGCATGCGAGTAACCGAAATTTTCCGTCATGGAGTAACCCTCGAGCAATGTGATTCCGATACGCTTATACCATTCGATCAATTCAGGTGGTGTAGGTGTGGCGGCAGTAAGAATGGCCCTTGCATGGGTAAACCCTAAGCCTTGCTTGATTTTCTTTTTCACCAAAGCGGAAAGGAGTGGTATCCGCAAAAGTATATTCAGTCTCGACTGAGGGACTTTGGTGAGAATGCCTTCCTGAAATTTTTTCCAGATGCGGTGAACGCCCAGGAAGACCGTGGGCTGTGCTTCCTGCATGTTTTTTGAAAAAGTATCCAGCGATTCCGCATAATACACTGTTCCTCCGGCATACAAACTACCCATTTCCACCACCAGTCTTTCACCCACATGGGCGAGAGGCAAATAGGAAAAAAATCTTTCTTTTTCAGTGAGGCCGATAAACCTAACGCCTTCGGTGATGGCAAAGGCTACCGTTGCAAAAGAATGCATAACGCCCTTTGGCATACCAGTAGTGCCAGAAGTATAGATGATCGTCATCAGCTCATCACCTCTCCGCTGCACGTTGTCCACCATTGGCTTTTGATCTTGTATCAAGTCATACCATTGATCATAGCCCTCATGAGTGTAAAAAGGAAAGGAAATACATCGGACACCTTCAGGCACTCCAGGTCTCATATCTTCCCAATGATCCAACTTGCCTACAAAGAGCAGTGGAGATTCGCTATGCACAAGAATCTTACGAATACTCTCAGGGGTCAGGTTGGGGTACAACGGAACCGAAGTGTGGCCTGCCATCATAATCGCGATGTCCGCAATAATCCAGTGTGCGCAATTTTTAGAGATCAAACTGATGTTAGAACCTGCTGGCAGATCGAGAGACCGGAGAAACACGGCCATCTTACGTGCTTCCAGTCCGGCTTCTTTCCAGGTCCAGGTCCGTACCCTACCGTTAATGGGCTGACTCAGATAGATACTGTCCGCTTTGGTTTGTTCCCAATGATAGAATTGATCAAGTGGAAGAGTATATTTCATGCTGATCGGTCGATTGGGAAGTAAGATAGTAAGTCTCCTGTTTCTAATGGTGAGGGGGCAGGAAGCAGGAGATAGGGGGCAGGAAGCAGGAGTCAGGGGGCAGGAAGCAGGAGGCAGGAGTCAGTGGTGAGTTGTCGCTATTGCAACTAAATCACCATATCGCCCTATCACTCCATCACCCCATCACCCCATCACTCTTATTAAGTGTCAGGCTTCTTACCTTGCAGGTTCTAATGTGATCTCCTATGCGGTGGCTTTTTGTCTTTTGGTCGATCTATGGGATGTATATCCTGTACCAGGTCTATGCTTATTTCAAAGGAAAGGCCCATGTGGTCAAGATGGATATTTACAATTCATTTTTTATTAAAAAAATTGCTCTGGCCGTAGCGATCCTGGCTATCAGTGTGGTGTTGAAATATCTGGGCAAAATCACCCTCGCCAAATGGGTTGCCGGAGTGCCTGCAGTCATCATTGGTGGATGGATGTTATTGGCCATTCTCGCCTGGGTCTTCACCTGGTTTGTGATGTGGTGGGGTGGATCGAAGTAATGAAAAAAGAAAAATGAAGATTGAAGAAAGTAAAGGACAAAAGGCCATTCAATATAGAGACGCAATGATTCGCGTCTGCCCAAAATTGAATTTGAGATCGAAATCATTGTATTATCTTCAATCCCCAATTATACTATTTAATAAATACTCACCACTCACCACTCACCACTCACCACTCACCACTCACCACTCACCACTCA
>ERZ724526.1220-NODE-1220-length-13616-cov-5.322616_pt1 | contig 13616 bp, 13 predicted proteins | sample MGYA00376059_ERZ724526 | MGnify/ENA primary metagenome ERZ724526 (study PRJEB28724, sample SAMN07190883) | activated sludge metagenome | isolation source: activated sludge of sewage treatment plant in Hong Hong | place: Hong Kong | collected 2016-03-17 ... | reverse complement strand
AATTGAAACAGCGGCAGTTTGGCCGCACCTTTACTGCCATGAATTTTCCGCGTCGCAATACCTGGCTGCAAATGCTGTTCTGGGGGGGACTCTGGGTTTTAATACCCATCCTGCTGGTTGGCAACCTCGAAAAAATCGACCGGATGGCCATGCGCAGCACCGTCGTCCTGGCCGGTATTATGCTGGTAGTATGGGCAAACATGGAGGTTTTGTTGCCCAGGTTGTATTTCAATAAAAAACAAACGGCATACGCGATCGCAGGCCTGGCGCTTGTAGTGGTGGTGGTCGGGCTGATCTCCTGGGACGGTGCGCCGTGGGCAGAATATTTCAGTCGCCCGGCCGGCGACCGCGGCCGTGGCGGCTCCGGCTCCCGCCAGGGAGGCATGCAAAGCCTGAAACTCATTGGCCAGGCTATGCCCTATTTCACAGCACTGATTGGCAGTACCCTGTTCGAGATCGCCGGATATGCCAATAAAAAGGAAAAAGAAGCATCCGACTACCGCAGCGGGAAACTTGAAGCGGAACTCAAATTCCTGAAATCCCAGATCAATCCGCATTTCCTGTTCAATGCGCTGAACAACATCTATGCCCTGACTGTGATCAAATCGGAAAGGGCGCCGGATAACCTGCTCAAACTGTCGGGCATGCTCCGCTATATGCTGTATGAGTGCAAAGCCGACCGGGTGTCGCTGCAAAAGGAGATCGAATACCTGCGGCATTATATCGACCTGAACCTGCTAAAAGACAGCCGGGGGCTGAACGTCGAGGTCGAACTGGACGAAAGCCGGCCCAATATGGCTATTGCGCCGATGCTCCTGATCCCCTTTGTGGAAAATGCGTTCAAGCACAGCAAGGTGGAAGACCTGTCGCAGGGCTGGATCAGGATACGGCTGGATACGACCGATACCCAAATCGTATTTCGGGTACAAAACAGCGTGCCCGCGCAGTTGTATACCAAGGACCAGGAAGGAGGCATCGGGCTGGCCAATGTGCGTCGTCAACTTGAATTGCTGTACCCTGGCCGGCACGAGTTGGCCATAGCGCCCGGAGAAGGTATATTTGCCGTAACGTTAACCATACAGGCGCCATGAACCCTATCCGCTGCCTCGTTGTCGACGACGAAGAACTCGCGCGTACCCTGCTGGAGAATTATATCGGCCGCATGCCCACGCTGTCGCATGTGGCCAGTTGCGCCAACCCGATGGATGCCATGGTCGTCCTGCAGGATCAGCAGATCGATCTGATGTTTCTCGACATTCAGATGCCCGAACTGACAGGGGTGGAGTTCTTGCGCACCCTTCCCGACAAACCGGTCGTGATTTTTACCACCGCCTATGCGGAATACGCGCTCGAAGGGTATGCCCTGGATGTGACCGATTACCTGCTGAAACCCTTCGGTTTCGAGCGCTTTGTGCAGGCCGTGAACAAGGCCGCCGCCGTACTGCGCGGCAAAAGCGATAACGCCGCAACGGCGCCCGGCGAAACGGCGAAACCTGGCAAGGATTTTATTATGGTGAAGGCGGATCACAAACTGCACCGGATCAAACTGGACGATATCCTGTTTATCCAGGGCATGCGCGAGTACGTGGCCTTCCATACGCCGAACGGACGAATCCTGTCGCTGAATTCCCTGAAGAGTCTGGAAGAAGTGCTGCCCGCAGCACAATTTATCCGTATTCACAAATCGTACATCGCTGCGATCGACAGGATCGAAACCCTGGAGGGCAACCTGGTCCATATCGGCAAGGAAAAACTGCCCGTCGGAGCCCTCTACCGGGAACGGGTGCACGAATGCCTGTCGTAGAAGCCGTCGGCCCCTTGGTGAGACGGAGCGAGGCCGGTTTCTTAACAGCCGGCGTTAAAAAACGTTAAGCCGGTTAATCTCCGGTTAAGGTTGTGCAAAGAACATATTTGGCCCTTTTCTTTGCCTGCAAAACATTTTTACCATGAAAAAAGCCATTTTCTCCCTGCTTCTGCTGGTTGCCGGCAGCCTGCCCGTTTTTGCCCAGATCTATGTCAACGGGGTAAAATTAAGCCCCAATAATACAGGGCAGTACATCGAACTCGACCCGCAATTCAAAACCGACGGCAGTTGTTCCTTTATCGTCGATTTCGGACAGGCAAATTCGAGAAAAGCCTATGTCAGCGATGAAAAAGGCCAGCGTATCGATTACATCAGCCTCATCGACGGACTCAATATTTTTTACGAGGAAGGCTGGGAGGTCGCCCAGATCAGCGTTTTGGAAAGCGGCCGGCGGTATTTGCTGAAAAGGCGGTATTAAACGGCAAACAATTGAACTTATCTGCCATTTTGTTCCCGAAAAACGCCGGACTGCGCTAACTTTGTAGTCGGTACTTATGTTGCGACGCATACTGGCATATCACCTTGCATTTATCGTTCTGCTGACCCAGGTGGGCATACCCGTCTTTACGCACTATTGCAGGGGGAAAGGGGAAACCTGGGTGACGGCATTTCGGGAGGGCAAGCATTGCTGCGCAAAAAAAATACGCGCTGTTGCGCGCTGCGGCGATCGTGAAGATGACTCCTGCCGCACTTCTGTAAAAAAGCCGCCTTGTTGCGAAAACCGGGCAAAACTGGTCAAGATGCGCGCCGAATTCATGCCGGTCCACGTCGAATGGGCGCCGGCATCGGCTTTGATTTCCATCCCTGCACTGCTCCCCGACCAGGGCCTTCCGGCGCTGTATCCGGTCGTTCACGACCCTGCTATTTTCTTTCGCCCCCACGCGCCGCCCTTGTATCGCCATGGGCGAAGCCTGCTCATTTTCGAGCAATTATTCCGCTGTTAGTCTCCTGATCTCCTCTTTTCTACCCGGGTAGCAACCCAGGGTACCTACCTGCATTGCCCTTTGTCATACCCGGGGCCAATCTGGCGCACGTTTAACGAACCATTTTTCATATCACTGCATAAATAACGCGTAATGAAACATTTATCCACATTCGCCTTCCTGATCCTGCTGTGCAGCGTTTCCCATGCACAGTCTGCCAATACCGTATCCTTTTCCTTCGATCACAAAGTGGGTCCGGACTCGCTCGAGTTGGACAAGACAATATTCCAGATATGGAACGGCAAATACCTCAAATTGATCCGGGGCGAGTTTTATATCTCGGAGATTGAATTGATCCGGCAGGACAGTTCCGTTGTTGCCCTGACTGATGTACACCTGCTGGTAGATGCCACCAACCCTGAAGCCGTATTTGAGACCGGCGAGTGGCCGGTGAGCGATATAATCGGGATCAGGCTGCACCTCGGTGTCGACGAGCCGCACAATCACCTCGATCCCAGCTCGTACCCGGCAGGGCACCCCCTGGCGCCTCAAAACCCGACCATGCACTGGGGCTGGCAGGCAGGTTACCGCTTTATGGCTATAGAGGGTATGACCGACAACAACGACGACGGCACTCCGGAAACGCTCTTCGAGTTCCACAACCTTGGCGATGCCTTGTACAAAACGGTCGAACTGTCCGGCGTAGAGCAGGCTGAAAACGGCGTGTTGCACATTCGTTTTACGCTGGATTATACCAGGCTTTTTGACGGTATGGCCATGACGGGCAACCTCATCCAACACGGCAGCAGTTCTTTCAACAATAAAATGATGACCTCGGCTGCGGAAGGAGGATTCATCACGATGGCACAGGTAACGGGCACGCACGACCTGGCAGCAAATGCGCTGCGGATATCGGCTGCGCCCAATCCATTCGCCTCAGAGACACTTATCCGGTATGACCTTCCCGCCCGTGGCGCCATGACGGTGCTGGTCACCAATACGCTGGGACAGGTGGTGCGCACGATGGAAGGCCTGCCTGGCAACGGCGTTCTTCAATTCGAGGCGGGCAATCTGCCAAACGGTTTATACCACTACGCCTTTTACGACAACGGGCAACTTGTAGCAAGCAAACAAATGGTTATCGGCAATTAACAGGCCTTTTTCATTCGGTGTGACAACAGGCATTAGTCGCACCGCACAACAATGGTGAAATGCGCAGTTTAATCAAAGCAGCCGGACTAGCCGTGTTATTACTGTCTGGATGCGGCAAGGAATCGATTCCTGCCGTTTCGGACCAGTTCCTTCTTGCTGTGCCGAAGGGTTTTCCGGAACCGGACATTCCGCCGGATAACGCCCTGACCATTTCGCGGGTTGCGCTGGGCAAACGCCTGTTTTTTGACCCGGCGCTCTCCCGCGATAGCAGTATTTCCTGTGCCTCCTGCCACAAACCCGCATTGGCTTTTGCCGACGACATGCCCGCCAGTCCGGGTATCGAGGGCCGTCCCGGAACCCGGAACGCACCCTCGCTGGCCAACGTAGCCTACCAGAAACGCCTGCTTCGCGAAGGAGGTGTTCCCACGCTGGAGATGCAGATACTGGTACCGATCCAGGAGCACAACGAGTTTGACTTTAATATCCTGGAAGTGGCGGAACGCTTGAAAAAAATACCGGCGTATGTCGCGTTGTCCGACAGCGCCTACGGTCGCGCACCCGATCCTTTTGTAATCACCCGGTCGATAGCGGCATTCGAGCGGACCCTCCTCAGCGGCGACGCGCCCTTCGACAAATGGTATTTTCAAAATCAGTTCTATGCCGTTTTGCCGGCTGTCCGACGCGGTTTCAATCTGTTCAACAGCGAGCGGCTCAATTGCGGAAAATGCCACAGCGGCTTTTTATTTACCAACCAGGAATACGCCAACAATGGCCTGTATGAGGTGTATCCCGATTCCGGCCGCATACGCCTCACCGGACTGGAGGCGGACCGAGCCCTGTTCAAGGTGCCGGGGCTGCGCAACATAGCCGTCACTGCCCCCTATATGCACGACGGCAGTCTGGCCAGCCTGGAGGCCGTGATTGCACATTACGAAAGCGGCGGAAAGGCCCATCCCAATAAAAGTCTGTTGCTCAAACCTTTTACCCTGACCGCCCGGGAAAAGGCAGACCTGTTGGTTTTTCTGGAAAGTCTGACAGATAACCACTTTTTACAAAATCCTGATTTTCAATAATCTAAACATTTCTTTTGCATGAAACGAGATTATACCGCCCTGATATCCCTGCTCCTGCTGTTTGCTGCCTGCAGTCCCGACACTTCCGATCCTGTTGATCCGCCGGCCACCCTGGACCCGACACCATACACCCTCAGTATTGGCGATTTTCCCACACCTGATCTGCCTGCCGACAACCCGCTTACCAACGCCGGGGTACAACTGGGCAGGATGCTTTTTTACGAAAAACTGCTCTCCAAAGACGGCACGCAGGCCTGCGCCGACTGCCATTTGCAAAAAGATGCCTTTTCAGATATCCGCCGCTTCAGTATCGGCGTGGAAGGTCTGGAAGGCAAACGGCAGGCCATGGCCGTCATGAACCTCGCCTGGCATCAGAACGGCATGTTCTGGGACGGCAGGGCGCCAAGTATCCGCAATCAATCGCTGCGCCCTATCCAGGACCCGCTCGAGATGAATGAGACACTCGGCAATGTAGTGGCCAAACTCGGTGCAGAAAAACGTTATACCGACCAGTTTATCCGCGCTTTTGGCGATGCGAATATCACCCCCGAGCGCATGGGCCTGGCCATGGAGCAGTTTATGCTGACCATGGTCTCCAACAATTCGCGGTACGACCGGTACCTGCGCGGGGAAGCAACGCTTTCCGATTCGGAAAAACGCGGCAAGGACCTGTTTTTCAGCGAGTTCGATCCTTTCGGCAGCGAGCGGGGCGCCGAGTGTTTTCACTGCCATGCCGGGCACAATTTTACCAACGACGAGTTCATGAACAACGGCCTCGATACGGACGCGAGTATCACTGACGAGGGCCGGAAAATGGTGACCAACGACCCCGCCGACAGGGCAAAGTTCAAGGTACCCTCCCTGCGCAATATCGAGTTTACGGCTCCTTACATGCACGACGGCCGTTTCAGCAGCCTGGAACAGGTTCTGGACCATTACAACACCGGCGTGCAATCGTCATCCACCGTAGATTTTTTACTGCAATACAACCTTCAACCCGGCGGTCTTCAACTGACTGCCCAGGATAAAGCAGACCTGATCGCTTTCCTGAAAACCTTGAGCGATGTGGATTTTCTGAATAACCCGGCGTACAAGAAGCCGGAGTAAAGGTGTCGATGCAGGGCCGGTTTTTTTCTTGTATTGTCAGCGTGGCTCGGGTAGAAAACATATTACAAAATCATGCGTAATAATTGCACAAACTAAAACAGCATTGAAAAGTGCAACAAACCAGGTCAGCGCACTATCTTTCCGGGTAGTATTTGCCAGAAAATGCATAAAATAGGTATAATAGAAGATGACCCGGCGACACGCGCCAGCATCGTACGGACGATCAATGCATATCCTGATCTGAATTGCCTGATCGCCGCCGCTTCTGCTGCAGATTTCTGGGCGCAACTTCCGGAGCGCACGGTACTCGATATCATTTTTATCGACATAGACCTGCCCGATACGTCCGGCCTGGATATTTTGCCGACACTCCGCAAACGGTTCCCGGATGCAGAACTCGTCATGTACACCCAATCCGAAAACGGCCAGGACATATTGAAGGCGCTGACGTTGGGGGCCACAGGTTACCTGCTGAAGGAAACGTCACCCAAACAACTTCGCAACTACATCGATACCATCCTGGAGGGAGGCGCCGCCATATCGGGTAAAATGGCGCGGAAGGTGATTGAATACCTCAACCCTCCCAGGCGCAGCGCAGATGCACCATCATCCATCAGCGAGAAGGAAGAGCAGGTGCTGCGCCTCATCGCCGAGGGCAACAGTTATGAAGAATGTGCCGCGTTGATGGGGCTCAGCGTGAACGGTGTGAAGTATCACATCAAAAACATCTATCGAAAATTAAATGTCAACAACCGTATCGAGGCCATTACCCTCTGGAAAAACAGAAGCCTGTGAATGCCGGTTGATTTGCAGACGAGACGGGGTTGCGTCATAAGGGGCTTTGCCCGATGTTGTTCCAAATGAAATATTGTAACGAAACTGCGCGGCCAACCGTACTACCTACCTCGGCAGTGTGAAAGTAATAACCGCACCTTTTCCCTCTCCCTGGCTCTCTGCCGATATTTTTCCACCCTGTTTTTCCACCAGGCGCCTGACAAGTGCCAGCCCGATACCGGTACCCGGGAAACGGTCGCGCCGGTGTGCTGTTTTAAACAATTCGAACAGGTGTTCCCGTGCAGCAGGGGCAAAGCCGACGCCATTGTCGCTGACCCGAAACTGCCAGTACCCGCGAACCTTTACACACGAAACCGCGATTTCAGGGTGGGGTGATTCCCTTGTAAACTTGATGGCATTACCGATCAGGTTGTCGAATATCAGACGCAGCATCATTTTATCGGCGCGTACGGCAGGTAAATTGTCTGCAAGAAAATGCACCCTGGCAGCAGCATTATTCTGGTATTGCTGCCAAATCTCTTCCACCAGCGGTTGTACCTGAAAAACGGAATAATACGGCGGAGTAGGTTCTGCTGCAAACCATTGCAGCATACCATTCAACATCTCCTGTAACTGATCGAGCGAGCGGTTGATATAGGCAATATCAGTATCTATGTCTTTTTCATTGTGTTGTTCGATGTCGGCCCGCAGGTGTTCCATCCACTGCCGGGCGTTCTGCAGGGGAGAGCGCAGGTCGTGGCTGACCGAATAATTGAATGCTTCGAGTTCTGCCGTTTTTTCCCGCATGCGCCGCCGCCAGCGCTGCCAAAAGTAGCGGACGCTACCGGCAATAGCCAGCAGTATCGCGGCAAGGCTCCACCAGGTTGTTTCTTTCTGCTTCTCCAGCAGGCGCTTCTCGCTGCGGAGCAGGGCGTTTTCATATTCATTCTCCTTTACCCTGAACCGGGTCTCCATCTCGTGCACCTGATTGTCCCTTTCGGCCTGCAAACGCTTGTTATACAACTGCAGGTATTGATCGTGGTAGTACAGCGCACTATCCGGCTGGTTGCATTGATCGTACATGACAGCCAGTTCGGAATAGACCTCCTCTATGGTAGTAGAAAGGCCGAGGTCCCGCGCCATATACAGGGCTTTGAACATATAGGTTTCCGCAGTTTTACAACGGCCCAAAGCAGTATAGACCCTGCTCAGGCTAAAAGCGGCGTCCAGTTTTTGCGAGGGATAAGCAGCCGAATCGGTATTATTCCAGCAATATGTACAGGCCGACAAAGCGTTTTTAAGCCGGTGCTGTTTCAGGTAAATACTACCCATTGAACAATTTAAACTAGCCTGTTGGTTCAAGGCGCCGGCATCCCGATACAGTACATCTGCCTTGCGCATGTAGATCAGGGCCGAGTCAGGCAAATTCATTTCTTCAAGGATCAGTCCATGCGCCTTGTAGTTATCGGCCAGGATAAGTGTATCGTGCAGGACCTCCAGGATATCGATGCCGCGACGGGAATACTTTCGGGCATTGTCGAGGCGATCCAGGCTTAGAAATACGGAAGCAATATTGATATACGCCTGTGCTTCGCGGAGGCGCCATTCCCGGCCATGCTGGCGCTTCGCTATGGCAAGCGCCTTTTCATAGGCATCAAGCGCACGGGAAAGGTCAGTACCTTCACGGACATAACTGACGCCCAGCATCATTTGGGCCCGCATTTGAAACAGGGGAGACTGAATTTCTCCGGCAATATCAAGCAGTTCAATGGCACAATCCCGTAGCCGCTCGTTCGAACCCTTGACAAAGCCCCTCCCGAACTGATACAACAACGCACACCTCAGCGAATCGCGATGCGGGTACTCCGACAACAGCCGCCGCAGGCTATCAGAAGATGCCTGGGCTTGTGCTGATTTTCCCGATACCAGAAACAGGAAGGAGCACAGGCAAATAAAGTACACTGTTTTCACTGGATAATTTGCAGTTGTCCCAGGGTCAGCCAAAAGCAAACAGCCGGGTTCCAATAGTTACATAAAGTACTATGGTGTAAACTTAAGCAAAATATATGGTGAAAAATTCACCGGCAAGCAAAAAATGAACCAGACTCCGGCTATTTTCCGACGACGGGCGGGAATGAGGCACATCCCGTTCGGGTTGTTGTATTAAAAAACAAAAATCGCCGACATTTGTCCCTTCACTATCACTGCCGCCACATGGGATTTCGCGCAACACTGATTCACCCCTTCGCCCGCTTCATCGCACGCTCCATCGACCGCTGGTCGGCAGAAGCAGTACAACGGCAGGAGGCCGTTTTTCACCGGCTCATCGCAGATGCAGCGGGAACGGCTTTTGGCATAGACCACCACTTTTCGGGTATTAAAACCTACGACGATTTTAAACAGGCCGTGCCCATCCGCGACTACGAAGACCTGAAGCCCTATATCGAACGCATCAAGGCGGGAGAAAAAGATATCCTGTGGCCCGGCAAGCCGGCCTATTTTGCCAAAACCTCCGGCACCACCTCCGGTGTGAAATACATCCCCATGTCGAAGGAAAGCACACCGCTGCACTTCGGCACGGCACGCAACGCCGCTTTCAACTATTTCGCCCGCTCCGGCAACGGCCGCTGGCTCGACGGCAAAATGATCTTTCTCTCCGGAAGTCCGGAGGTCGATGAGGTGGCCGGCATCCCCACCGGGCGGCTTAGCGGCATCAGCAACCACCTCGTCCCCGCCTGGCTGCGCACCAACCAACTGCCGTCGTGGAAGACAAACTGCATCGAAGACTGGGAAGAAAAACTCGACCGGATTGTTGACGAAACAATCCATGCCGATATGCGGCTCATCAGCGGCATCCCCCCCTGGGTCCAGATGTATTACGAACGCCTGCTCGAACGGAGCGGCAAAAAAACAGTGAAGGAGATATTCCCCAACTACTCCCTGTTTATTTACGGCGGCGTCAACTTCGAGCCCTACCGCGCCAAACTCGAAGAACTCGTCGGCGGACCCGTAGCGAGTGTGGAAACCTACCCGGCATCCGAGGGTTTCATCGCGTATCAGGACAGGTTTGACGGGGCGGCGACACCACCGGGCCTGCTGCTCAACGCCGATGCCGGCATGTTCTTCGAATTTGTACCCGCTGACGAGATATTCAACAAAAACCCCACCCGCTTGTGGCTGAACGAGGTGGAACCGGGTGTAAACTATGCGCTTATTCTCAATACCAATGCAGGTCTGTGGGGTTACAATATCGGCGATACCGTGCAGTTTGTGAGCAAAGACCCCTATCGCATTGTGGTGAGCGGGCGCGTAAAGCATTTTATCTCGGCTTTCGGCGAACATGTCATCGGCAAAGAGGTCGAGGAGGCGCTGCTGCCCGTAGCCAACGCAGCCGGTGTGCGCATCGTGGAGTTTACCGTGGCGCCGCAGGTGCAGCCGCCCGGCGGGGGACTACCCTTTCACGAGTGGCTCATCGAGTTCGACAACCCGCCCGCCGACCTGCATGCTTTCGCCCTGGATGTGGACGCCCGGATGCGCCTGCAGAACATCTATTACGACGACCTGATCACCGGCAACATCCTGCGACCGCTTGTTATCCGTTCGCTGCCCCGTGATGCCTTCCGGAATTACATGAAATCGGAAGGCAAACTGGGCGGACAGAACAAGGTGCCTCGGCTGTCGAACGACCGGAAGATTGCGGAACGGTTAGGTGAAATTAAATAATACCTGTTTTCTGTTTATTTACCTGGACCGAATATCTTCCGGAACAAAATATGCCGATACTTCCCAATGCCAATCAAGCCTGCATTCCCAGGGAAAAATTAACCGACTATGTGCTCAACCCGATGCATCCTGTCGGAAAGCATAAGGCTAAAGTATTTTTCTCTGTATTAAACCTGACTGCAGATGACGCCGAAGCACTTGAGAAAGTCATCCTGCGTGCTGTTTTGCATGCAGAGGCCAAGCCGACACGTTTCGATGAATACGGTCAGCGTTTTGAAGTGGAGGTTACGTTTGAGAGAAATGAACGAAATGTTGTAATTTTGACTGCCTGGATTATAGAAACCGGTACTGATATACCGCGTCTAACCAGTTGTTATATCAAATAGGTACAAACATGAAAAGCAAAATAAAATTATTGGACGTTGTAGCCTTGCTTAAACCTTTACAGGAAGCAGGTTTACAAGCCGGGCAGGTTGGAACGGTTGTAGAGATACTGAAAAAAGATGTCTTCGAAGTCGAGTTTTGCGATAAACAGGGTAAAACATTGGCAATGTTGCCGGTGCAATCAAACGACCTTCTTGTATTACAATTTGAATTGGAACGGGCTTAGATATCCGTAGTCAAAGTTCAAACCGCAAAAGGACTAAGTGCTCTTTTGCGGTTTTATTATTTGAAAATAACACCACACCATGCGCCTCCTTTTGTTAATACTCCCGCTGTTCCCCCTTTGCGCCCACGCGCAAGACCCCGTCTCAGTCGCCGATCAAACCTTTAAACTCAACGGCAAGACCGAGTTCGTATATGCCTTTGCCGAAGGCGACCAGGTGCAACTCGTCGCCCAGGAACTCACCGGCAAAGAGATCAAGGCCGTGGAGTTCCTGCAAATACCCGACTACCACCTGTTCAGGGCATATGAGCTTGATTCTGTGCTGGAAAAAACGATTTTCATCCCCAAAACCGGCGTTTACCTGCTCCGCTTCACCGAGACCGGGCTGAGCAAAAAAATATGCCGTTTCACCTTGAACCGCATACCGGCAAGCACCGAAACGGCGCGCCTGAATACCCGTGTGGAATGGGATATCAACCAGTTCCCGAACTATACCCTGCGAAAAAGATCAATAGAAACGGGCAAGAAACTCGAGGTCATCCCGCTGGGCGGACAAGTGACCGTTCAGGCCAGTAAATTCTACCTGAAGAAGCCGGTCAACGTGTACCAGTTTACCCTGCCCCCCAACACCGTGCGCTGGGCCTACCGCATCTCCGTCGGGCAGGCCACCGCCGATGCGCGACGCCGCGACGCCGAAAAACTCAAGTCCGCCCTACAGGGTGGCGCCGCCAAGATCATGGGCGTTCAGCCCCAAACGGCGCTTGCCGCTTTCGCCCTCGGTTTTGCCATCGACCTCACGGCGTCGACGGCCGGCGAAGACGTGGAGTATGCCGTCGTCAACTACGACAACTGGACAAAATTCGCCGAAAACAAGGAATATACCGCTTTTATGCAACAATCAGGCGTGAGCGTCGATGTGCAGCGCCGCTATGCACCGCTGCAGGGCACCTACTATTTTGCCCTGAAAAGCGACAACTGGATGGACGACATCAACGTCAACATCGACATCGAAGCGGTCACGGAAGTGCCGGTTTTTGAAACGGAGATATATCTGGAACCGGTGAAGGAATGAGGGCAGGGGGGCATCAATAGCCGCCGGCCAGGAGGCCTTCCCGCTCGCTGAGCCGGACGAGGATACGCTGCTCGCCGAAGTCGAACATCAGCGCGTCGTTGAGGAATAGCCCCGCTTCGTTGCGCGACAAACGAATGCCGTCCAGTGTTTTTCCCGTAATGTCGCGCCACATCGGCTGAATGCTCGCCGGGAAGCGCTGGAGCACCGGCTTTCCATGGATTTTTTGCAGCCGCATGGCCGTATCTGCAAGATCGTCGGCCGTCAGCAGGCGGATTGCTTCCGAATCTTCACCTGACGAGATCAGCAAGGAAGAGCCTGTGTCGAAGATCATTTCAACGGCATACAGGAAGCGATGGGGCGCGACGCCGGGCCTGGGCTGGTCGTGCCAGACGTAGTAGAACACATCGTTCACCTGAAGTTTCTCGAAGGATTGCAGTACATTCAACTCCTCCAGACGGAAACATCCGGGCGGAACGGGATCGCCTTGTTGGTCGTGTTTTTCCATGCGGTACAAAGGTATGACACAATTGATCAATACGCGATTTCAGATTTCTACCTTTGCCTTGATACGAAAACATTTTACCAGAATTTACACTTTCCCATGCCCGATATCGCCCGACTCCGCGCCGATACGCCCGGCTGCGCCAACCGGATACACCTGAACAATGCGGGATCGGCATTGCCGCCGCTGCCGGTACTGCATACCATGAAAGCATACCTCGATCTGGAAGCGGCAATCGGTGGCTATGAAGCCGCCGATCAGTCGGCTGCCGAACTGAACGGCTTTTACGATTCAGTCGCCCGGCTGCTGAACGCCCGTCCGCATCAAATCGCTTTCACCGGCAGCGCAACCGACGCCTATGCACGCGCACTGAGCGCCATTCCCTTTCAACCCGGCGACGCCATTCTGACCACAGAGAACGACTACGCCTCCAACCAGATCGCCTTTCTGGCCCTGCAAAAACGGCTTGGCATAAAACTTCTGCGCGCCCGCGACACCGCCCGGGGTGGAGTCGATATCGACGATTTTGAAAGGCTCCTGCGACAGCACCGCCCCAAACTGGCTGCCGTTACCCACGTGCCCACCAACAGCGGCCTCGTGCAACCGGTGGAGGCCATCGGCAACATCTGTCGCGCACACGAAACCTGGTACCTGGTGGATGCCTGCCAGTCGGCCGGCCAGATGCCCCTCGACGTAACCACCATTCACTGCGATTTTTTGTCGGCCACCATGCGCAAGTTCCTGCGCGGCCCGCGCGGCGCCGGATTTTTGTATGCCTCCGACCGGGCACTCGATGCCGGACTTGAAATGCTCCTGCCC
>ERZ724526.1213-NODE-1213-length-13672-cov-5.697143_pt1 | contig 13672 bp, 15 predicted proteins | sample MGYA00376059_ERZ724526 | MGnify/ENA primary metagenome ERZ724526 (study PRJEB28724, sample SAMN07190883) | activated sludge metagenome | isolation source: activated sludge of sewage treatment plant in Hong Hong | place: Hong Kong | collected 2016-03-17 ... | reverse complement strand
TTTTTAATCGTCCGGCCACCACGCCCTCAATTTTCGTCTCAGGCGTCACTTTCAGGCGTTCTTCGTGACCGGAGAATTCTTTGACGACGAGTTCGCCCTCTTCCCAATAAAGAACATCGGCCTTGATGACCATGGCCGCGGTGGCCGGAGAACCCTCTAACGCTGATGCGGGAATGACTGCGAAAAAGATGAGGTAGAACGCGAGAAGAAGTGCCATCACAAACCCTCCCACTATATTTAATTTATGGGCTACAGAGGATGCCTGTCAATTAGAGTTCATTGTTACCGCAGCTTGATCTCATTAGAATATTGCGAAATTGATAGGTCACCAAGGACGATTGCAAGGGTCCCTCTTCGTTTAGCCTGACTCCCGAGAAAGGAGATCTGCATAGCCGAGGTGACCAAATCTTCCAAGAACTTCGATGACATCATCGGAGGCCTGCCTTACCTCGGGTGCCGGGTGATTCCTGGTCTGGGAGAAGATCCTTCGAAGGTCCTCACCCCAACTGGAAAGCTCGACATGAGACGTTTGCCCTTCAATCAAACGCTTCGCACATTCGAGAACCTCGAGTGGAAAAGCACCGGCATGGTCAGGCAGGCGCTCCAGAACCTGGAAATCTGGATCGATACTCTGTGTCAACCGCAGGACGTCCAGAAGGTTTTGGACTGCCCACCGTGGCTCAAATTTTCCCGATCCAAAACACCACCCAAACGCACGGAGTTCTGCCTGATGCGTTGCTGGGTCTTGCCTTGCTCGATCGAACCTCTGAGCCCATAGCCGTTGAAGGCGGTCTAAAACTACCGACTCCACTGGATCATCCGTACGGTCCAAACTCCTACCTATAAACTCAATCGCCTCGGCGCGAACCTGATCAGACGCCCGAGCGAAAAATTGGTAAGGAAGGCCGGTCTCGTCTTCGATCGGGTAGTGTCCACGCCAATAGTATGTCATGAGGTGACCGGCTAGTCTTTCATCTCGTTGGTCCCGAGTGTCATCTGCCTCGGCCGATGGACTTCCAAGCTGCGCGATGGCCTGCGCATATACCGGCTGAAGCGGTTCAAATATTTCCGGGTATGGATTATTAAAAGATATGAAGCCCTCCCATGCGGCTAGCCAGTACCTTTGGCTGTACTCGGGGAATATCCGAGGTATGCTGGCAGTTCCCCAATCCCGGGCGAACACCAGAATCCACGGAAGCCAGCGGCCATATAGCGAGCGAATAGCCAGTGATGGATCTTCTGTCAGATCCAAATGCCTATCCAACACAGCTCGCGCTTCTGCTGGAAGTCTTGGAGGTCCAGCGTCTCCTGTCTGCCGTTTTATCCACCCCGGATAGAACATGAGGGCTTCGATAGCTCGACCGCGCACCGAACTGATTGCGCGATTCATTGACTGGCTTGGCCTTCCAAAATCCTCTTCATCCTCGTCCGCTTCTGGATCTGGATCCATTGTTAATGTCTCCAACAGTTGCCAAGCCACATCACGAAGGTCGATGGGAATGCCATGCGTCTCATCCTGAAAACCGACACGAAGGAGTTCAACAATCCACCAACGGGTTCCCCCCCAATCCAAATCGGCTTCCCAGCGATCAACACTCCTTCCAGGAATTGTGCGCGGTTCAGCAAGGATCCACCGACACAGAGATAAGACAGGCGCCCAGGAAAAGGGATGATCTACCTGCAGTGCTTTCGTGAAGCCACGAATAATGCCGTGAAGGAACGTCGGGTCTAGATGCAGCCATTCTTCCGTTGCATTGGCATACGCAACAGGGTCAGCTGTAACGAGAGAAGTTAAAACCTCCGCCAATCCTGAGCGCGTAGGATAAGGGAAGGTGGTCCGCTCCGGGGTCCAAGCGAGCAAATACTCCCGTAACGCGGCTGGTGTGAGTGTTCGCAAGTCCTGTTCGGGTCTGGGAGCACGCTCACCTTCAAGAACATCTCTTGCCTCTCTCGTCGTCGGTAGCGGGGCTTCAATTTCACCGAATTCCTCCACAAGAGTGGCATACCGCTCCCGCCATGTCGCCGGGAGTGCCGTGTGGCACGGCCACAGTCGCTTCCATTGCCAGCTCCGGTGATGCTTCTCGATATCTTCCTGGGTAGCGCGCCGGCCGGTGCTCGTTTCATAGTTCCTGATCAGTTGTTCAATATTCTCAGGTCCAGCTTCAACCCAACTGAGAATTGTCTGTTGTTCATCAGGAGTCAGGCGTGTGAAACCGATATGAAGGAGGGAGTCATACTCCTTTCCAAGATTTCTATCTCGGAACGAAGCTTCATGTGTTAGCCTCGGGGCGATCAAGTCTCTTGGTGCTGAAGCTGTGGTGACAAGACAGTATAAGGCCAATCGTCGGAAGATCAGCCAACGACGAGCCTCAAGATCTTCGACCAAAGGACCGAGATCTACGCGTCCATCATTGAGTAGCGTTTCGGCCGCGTCTCTAATTCTGACTACCAACACGCTTCTGACATCATCGCGATCGTCTTCATCCTGAATACTTAGATCTGGCTGCCAGACACGGGAGTTATCGTCCCATTCTTCCGACGAATGTGAACGGCGAGACAGTTTCGCTGCTTTCTGCAGGATATTGCATAAAACGTCAAACAGCTCCTCCCCCCTCCTTTCTAATACTGGGCGAAGATGCTCATCCACGATCTGAATATATTCATACATGCTGATCCTCGGCTTGACCGGCTTGTATGAATATTCAAAATCATCATCTGCCCGCACCCCTTCGATAGCGAGCAGCGGTGTCAGAAGCGTCAGTGCTTCGTGCGGCTTTCCTCCTTCTGCAAGGTGAGTTACGAGTTTGCCTAGCTGTCGCCAGAACAAAAAGCCTCTGTCGTGGTGAGCCCATTGTTTCAGTCTTGGCATGAAACTTACCGAATGTTCCGCGGGAACCTTCCGCAGTACATCCACTACATCCCGAATCACCAGCGGATTCACCAAAGACTGTTGAGTAAGCGCATCCGCAATTTGGCTCAAAGCCTTCATCCCCTCGGTAGGATCCCCTCTGTCTATAACACGCACTAGGAACTCTGAAGCCGCCCAACGAGGTATCGCATTGGGCTCCACAGACGGAGGTGCGTTAAAGATGCCCTCGGCTCGTAGTGCGGGAATCCATGCCGGATCATCCAAGTGCTCAAAGAAGTATTTGTAATGCTCAATATGTCCGAGTTGAGTTACTACAAGATGGACGTCAGCAGGGGTCGACGTCCGGATCAGCTCATCCAGGTCAGCGATCGTTGCGAAGAACCCCTGACCAAGTGTCAGTACTGTTCTCTCAAAAAGAACAAATCTTCGCTTGATATCACTCCAATCACATTGAGCGTCTGTCTTGCCATTATCGTGCGCGTGACCGACAAACCAATCCTTAAGGTCGGTCCACCGCCTCAAAACTGGACGTAGCGCATCTCCGAGATGACGATTCTCTGGGCGATTTGCTTGGAAAAGCCTCTCTGCTATCGTATCGCGCTTCAGCCTTGTTGCCTTATGCTCCTTGATGAGTTCTTCAATTTGATTGAAGAACTCTTGAGTCAGAGCGTCCTGGGGATCAGAAATCGATGTGCCCCCCATACTCCTCGGAGCCTGAATCGGAAGCCTGGTCAATCTGTGCCGTGCTAGAGCAATCTTGTCCAGGCGTTTGTCATACTCGAGACGGGTGCGCTCTACCCCGGCGAGAAGAGCGGGTAAGGCATTGGCGATCTCTCGGACGCAATGCGCGATGATACGGCTTCGTCCTGGAAGGGGTTGCTCCTCGAGAAGAGTAACAGCGGTTTCATAGAGTTCGGCCAAAGATGGTGCTTTTTCCCTCAGCCAATGACGGAGTCTTCGTCGCTGTGTAGTCCATGTAGGGGTTGATGGCAAAAGCGGGTGTGTTTCATCTGGCGGAGGCTGGGGGACAGCGGCAGGTCCATTAGGCATAGACAGGGATGATTATATATATGCGACGAAATGATTTCTCAAGAAATCGTAGCGCCGGAACGGCCCCCATTAGGCGCTTGGCGGTCGGCTGAGGTGGCCCTCAACTCCGCGTCGTCCAACGAGGGCTTTCTGAAGCCGCGCGTCAAGATCTAATGCTCCCTCCACTTACCCCCTGCATTCCCCTTGGGAGTAGCCGCATCGGCCTTCACTGCGCGCATGGGCCGAGCACATTCTGATCGTGCGCGGTCTGCGAGCAAGAAGGACGGGGCGGCTGCTCCCTCTCTCAACACTTCGATCCATCCGTCCGGCATGCCTCCGCACGATCGTTGAACCCTGAATTGCGCAGGCTTTCGTACACATTCTGCTGCCGTTCCATTTCCCGATCGTAGGGAGTCCTTTCCCGCACATCCGACTGATACCCGCCGTCGGAATTTCGCCTTGGCTGCCGCGCCGCCAGTACCTTGCGCACCTCGGTTTCATAATAGCCGCGCGTTTGGGGGTCGGGATCTTTCTGGTAGCAGGTGTTCAAGAGCTTGCGGCCTTCGGCGTCATGTCCCACGGCGTAATGGGCGAATCCGACATTGCAGTAGGCGTTCGGCGTCGCCGGGTCGAGCTTCAGGACAATTTCAGAATCCTGCAGGGCGTTCTGAAACTGTTCGTGGCGGCTGTAGATTTCGGCGCGGGCTTTGTAGGCGCCGACATGTTTGGGGTCGAAACGGATGGCGGCCGTGAAATCGTCGAGGGCTTCGCGGTCCTTCCCTTGATACTCCCGGACGTAGGTCAATCCGCGGCCATAGTGAGCTTCGGCACTGGGACGAAGCCGGATCGATGTCGAATAGTCGTCCAAGGCTTGCGGAATCTGACCAAGCATCTTGCCGGCCTTGGCGCGGATGAGATAGGCGTCGGCCTTGTTCGGCAGACGGCGAATGACTTCCGAGGCATCCTGCAGTGCCTGCGCGTACGACCCGAGAAAATAATAACAGCGGGCCCGAGCGAGATAAATACCGGTTTGATTACGTTTTTGTTCGAGTACGTGGGTGAGAAGGTCGAGGGTGTCTTGGTTGCCCCTGCCGTTGGCTTCGCAGTAGGCATCCACCGAGGCATCGCCACAGGCCACCGCCAGGAGAAGGCCGCACAGCGCGACCATACTGCCTACACAACGACCGGCTTGTCCCATGCCCGCCTCCGGAGACGGGCGCATTATCTGCTCGTAGAACAAACAACGTCAAGACTGTCATCACAACTACTACCCAAGAGATTATACGAGGCAACGTGCGGTGGATGGCCACCCCTGATTCGCGTCCCAGCTCAACTGACGAATCGGCCTAAAATCCCAAGGAGACACCAACCATTCCAAGCAAGGCCGCCCGATTGGCAGGACCGAGAAATTCCGTCCCGAGCCCGCCATCCAGCACAACCCGCGAGGTGAGCTGATGGCGCAAGCCGATTTCCACACCGGTGTGGTTTCGCTCTCCATGAAGATCGGACTGTCTGGTGTAGAGGCTGGCAATCAACGTGTCGCGAAAACTCCCCGGATATCCCAGCGGATAACTGACCGCCGCGACGGCACGGTAGGTGCCGGGCCGCTCCTGTCCTTGCGGAGAGCCGAGCACAGTATACCCGCCATTGAGGTGCACCCGCAGCCGCCCGAACGACCGGGTCAGAATCCCGGTCACTTGCGTATCGACGCCCTTCGAATTCACACCGGTCGGCAGATCAGCTTCCACGCGTACCGCCATGGCCGGCAGAATCAGCGTTTCCGTGTTGAAGTTGTAGAGCAGGCCCAGATGGAGATCCCCGGATTTGTTGGCTCCCACAATTGAATGAGGGTCGGTGAACAGGTCGCCCTGAATTTCGATTTGCGTGTTGGCGAACGCGCCATAGATGATTTGCGGCTGAAAGGTGACCTGCGTGCGGCCTTCTCGACGATCGTTGAATCGCACGCCGCCTTCCAGGCCGATTTCCCCTTTGGGAATGGCATAGGCATCCTCCATCCCGATGGGGCGATTCGGGTCGAGGTTATCATGGTCCAACGCTAGAGCGGGCTGGGCCACACCTGCCAGGCATGCGCAGAGCAGCCACCGCACGATTCGTGTGCCCGCACTCCTCAATGGTGATGCTCCCCGGCCGTCTGGACGATCATGGGATTCGTCGCATCCGCCGTCGCCAGGTAATAGGTATTCACGATGCGATAGATTTCCGCCCGCTTCGCCTCCCACGTCGGTAACCGTTCGCTTGTAAGGATATCGCTGATATTGTCATGCAGCATGTGCAGATTGTCGAAGATATGCGCGACATCCGGATACCGTGCGGCGAACTCGGGGCTCAGTTCCGCGGTCAACGGCATGAACGTCCACTCCACAGGCGGCTGCTCGAGATACCGGCGATAGGTCGTGAGAATGGGGCGCACCGCTTGGGTTTTTGCCGTCAGGTCGCGAGCCGCCAGCAACGGATCGTATACCGCGACCTGCAGATAGTGGTACGACCAGATGGTCGCGTTGAAGAGAGGGAACCGCTGCCGGAACGCTTTGGAATAGGGAAACGAATCCAGGCGGCGGTGGTCCAATTGCTTGGACGTGATGGCGTACGCGCTCTCTTTATAATAGGCCAATACATTCCGGATCGCACGATCCTTGTCCGGCTCATCCGACACCGCAATGTCATAGGTGGCGCGGTGAAGGGCATGCGCTTCGTCGAACGTGTTCTGCGCGCGCCAGGCCAGCTTCATGTAGGTGGGGGCGATGGCTTCTTCGTTGGGATTCAACCGCGGTCTGGTCGCGATAAACGCAAGGGTTTCCTTGCGCGCCCGATCCTCGATAGCCGCGACATCCTGACCGCCGGTCAGCAGCAGGTTTTCATACAAATTGGAATGGCCGAAGTCGACCCCATTAAACTCGCTGTCCAGTTCGGCCAGATCTTCCCGGAGCGAAAAATTCCAGAGGGCACGGTAATAGAACCGCTTGTCGCGCGGCTCAAACTGATTGCACCCGGCCAGCGCGAAGGCGACCGTGGCTATCGCCACGATCGCCATCCTCCCAAGGATAGTACCGCCAGATTTCATGTCGGTCGTTCCAACTCCATACGTCTTAGTGGCAGTGGTGCCCATGCACCAGCGCATGGCCTTTGCCCCGCGCGATCAACCATCGATTGACGGGAAAGGCCGCGATTCCAGCCACGATCAGCGAGAAGCCCAGACTGCCCCAGAACAGCAGGTCAAATATCCCGGCGTCCATCGCGCCGGGAATGACCATCATGATGGCATTGTCGGCAAGTTCCATGGTCGTCATCGACAACGTATCTGATGCCAGGGCCAACCCCAGCGCCGTTCCCCATGCCATACCAGCCCGCCGCAAGGGATAGACGGTCATGGCATAGCCGAAGAAGAACGCCAACGCAATAGCGAGGGCGATCGTAGACCAATTGCCCCAGCCCAGCGCCGTGCCGATTGCCATTCCGAGCAGTTCGCCGATCGTGCACCCGCTCAAGCAGTGCAAGGTCGCCATGAGCGCCGTGCGGTCGAGCGAGGGTGTCGGATGCCTCTCTGCACTGTGCGCCTGATGCGGTGCATGGCCATGAGGCTGTGGGCGTTCATGGTCATGATGATGAACCTGACTGTCTGACTCTGCCTGCCGTGGTACGGTTGCCGCTGCGGAATGATGATGCCTCATGCGCATCCTCCCTGTAAGTGGTGATTGATACCGTGCACCACTACAGACGGAAAAAGGCGGAAATCATTACAGGGACGAAAGGACACCAGTTCGCAGGGGGTGCGGACTGAATCACCCATCTCGTCGCTCTCACTGATTGTTCGAATACGTGTATTTCTGACTCATTGAATCCCCTCCTGCTGTTTGCTTTTGCGACAACGCGGGAAAAAGTCTTGATCTCAACCTTGGAGACATGCTTGACTGAACGCTGTTCCGCATTCTTCTCAGTTTACTGGAGGGTTTGCATGCCGAGTGGAATCCATCGCACTCTCTATACGCTCTTCTTTCTCCTCCTCGCTCCCCTGACCACTCAAGCCGCCGACCTACCTGATACCAGCCTCACGCCTCTCAAATTTCTGGTCGGAGAATGGAAAGGGACGGATGCGGACGGGAAAGCTCACAAGAGCGCCTTCACCCTGAGCTCCGGCGGCACGACCCTCACCGAAGTCCTCACGCCTCCTGATAGCCCCCCGATGACGACCATGTACTACAGCGACGGCGACCAACTGATGCTGACGCATTATTGCTCGCTCGATAACCAACCGCGCATGCGCGCCGCCGCGGTCAAAGACGGAGATAAGACCATCACGTTTTCTTTCGTGGATGCGACGAATCTCAAGAATCCGACCGATGTGCACATGCATCAGCTGGCCATCGACGTCAAAGACCACGACCATTTCACCCAAACCTGGACCTTGAGCAAGGCTGGAAAGGACGTGCCGAAGGTGTTTACCTTTGAGCGCGTCAAATAGCTTTCACGTCGTGGATCAACAAGGAGCCTCCCGATGCCATCACAAACGCCAGCAGCCGTGATCGAAGCCCAGCGTGAGGATTGGAACCGCGTCGCCGCCGGCTGGGATAAATGGGATCAGTTCTTCAATCGCACGATGGCCTTCATCAATCACCGGCTGGTGGCGGATGCGCGTATTCGTCCGGGGCTTCGGGTATTGGACTTGGGGTCCGGGACCGGGTATCCGGCGATCTTGGCCGGTGAAGTGGTGGGAGCTGACGGAACGGTGGTTGGAATGGATCTCGCCGAATCGATGCTGGCCGTGGCGACACGCAAGGCAAAGACGCTCGGCCTGCACCAGGTCAGCTTCCGAACCGGAGACGTGACGTCATTGCCGTTCGACTCCGGCTCGATCGATTCGATCATCAGTCGATTCTGTTTGATGTTCCTCCCGGAAATTCCCAAAGCCACAGCGGAAATCGCCCGCGTGCTGAAGCCGGGAGGATACGTCGCGGCCGCCGTCTGGTCGAGCCCCGACAACAATCCGTTCATTCGTATTCCAATGGACGTGATCAAAACCATCCTGCCGCTGCCGCCGCCGGACCCTGAGGCGCCGGGGATATTCCGCCTTGCGCGTCCGGGCGACCTGGCCGGCATGTTCGAGCGTGCCGGTCTCACTGTACTGGAGGACGAGGAGTTTACGGCCGAAGTGACCTATACGACTGCAGAAGAATTTTTTCGCGGGCTGATGGATATTGCCGCACCGATCCAAAACCTCTTTGCCAAACTGACCCCGGCCCAACAAACCGAGGCGGAGCGCGGGATTATCAAAACGGTGAATGAGTATAAACGAGCAGAAGGGGTCTCGTTGCCGATTGCCGTGCGGATTGTGAGTGCGCGCAAGCCGAAGTAGAACGATAAGTGAGGGCGCCTGCCCGCGACTTGTGTGTGTCACGGGCGGGCGCCGCACTCTTCTAAATCTAGTCCGTGGCTTTTTCTTTTAATTGCTTCATCTTTCCCTTCGCCCGCTCCTTGGCCCCCTTCATCTTGCCCTTGGCCCGCTCCACTTCGGCCTTCGTATCATTCCCTTTCAGTTCTTCATTCATGGCCTTGGTTTCGCCCTTCATCTCTTCCACATTACCCTTCATGTCACCTTTGGCCTTCTCCATCTTGGCTTTGGTCTCACTCGCATCCGCCGAGAAAACCAGTGCCGTCGAGAAACACACTACTACCGCCGCGACTGTCATGAATGTACGCATATCCGTCCTCCGAGTATAGGTGAACCGCTGTCACTAATCTGCGGGATCCGTCTGCATCCCCCCACTAGAGAATCCCCTAGTATCGAGATGAATCCGTCCCCCCTACTGCCCAGGGTTCCCCCCAGTTGAACCACTGCGCAGGCCGCGACACACTCGTCTCGACAGCCTGTGTCTTAATGTCTCAGAAAGGAGCCAGCTCATGCGACACCTCATTCTTTCCGGCCTCCTGGGCTTCGTGATCCTCACGACCAGCGGATGCAGTTATCTGTTCTATCCTCACGCCAAGGAGTTTACGGAGAAGGCGAAGGGTGGAAACACGGTTGAGACGCTGATCAACCTGACGAATATGATGGAGGCATCTGCGAAGGCCGGACAGCAAGGCAAAGGCAAAGACCAGGCGCTTGATGATCTGCACAATCAGCTGCACGCGTTTAACAACACGATTTGCTGTGTCGACAAGAATAAGCAGGAGACGCCGGCCTATGCCCTGGCGGTCACGCACAATAAGGAACTCTGGGCGATTTTCAAACGGGTCTGGAAGTTCAAGGATGATCAACCCCAACGCAGCCAGCATTTGGAGCTGTTTGTCACAGAAGTGCGGGAACTCCGGGAGTCACTCCAAGCATTGAAATGAAGGCCGGAATGTTGCACAGTGCGCCACGGCGGGGAGCCAGCCTTCCTGACTCTCCGCCGGTGCAACGTTCACGATGCTCGCGCGGTTCGTGAGACTGCCCCTGTCGAATCGACTGGTGAAGGCAGTCCATGTCCACGCGGCGAGCGTCGAAAGGGTCTCTGGCGCATGCGTCCCGACAGTTTCAAAGACTTCGTGGTGGACCAACTCGGTGAGGTCCCGCAATTGATGTGCAAAGCCATGTTCGGCGGGCACGGTCTCTATCAGCGCGAGACGTTCTTTGGCATCATTCACAAAGGCCGGCTCTACATGAAGACAAACGGGATGACACAATCGGCCTATACCGCGCGAGGCATGCAGCCGTTTCGCCCGAACGGCAAGCAACTCCTCAGACATTATTACGAAGTACCGGTGGATATTCTGGAAGATGCCGAGCAGTTGACGGATTGGGCGCTTCGGGCCATTACCCCACCGACGGCGCAATTGATTCTTCCCTTTCACGACAATCCCTCGATCAAGGACGTTCTCACGCACATGTGATGAACCAGGAACTCACCACGCCTTCCCGACGCCTCTGGACTATCGGGCACTCGACCCGGTCAAGCGACGAGTTTCTCGCCCTCCTTCACGTCCACGACATCCAACGACTCATTGATGTCCGTCGTCATGCCGGCTCTCGGCGATATCCGCACTTTCATTCAGATGCGTTGGCCAAGAGTCTCCCCATGGCGGGACTATCGTACGAAGAACTGCCGGCCCTCGGCGGCCGTCGAACGGCCCGAGCCGACTCGCCTAACAGCGGGTGGAAGAATGCCAGTTTCCGAGGATATGCCGATTACATGCAGACGGAAGAGTTCGACAGGGCACTCGAGGAGCTGATGGCCCAAGGCGAGAATGACCGGACAGCCATCATGTGCGCAGAAGCCGTGCCCTGGCGTTGCCATCGTTCCTTGGTCGCCGATGCCCTTGTCGCACGAGGTTGGGACGTCACCCATATTCTAGGCGCAGGCCAGGGGAAGCCGCACCAGCTCACAACCTTCGCGATGATCCGGGCCGGCCGTGTCATCTATCCCGCACCCTCTGATCAGTGCTCCACTCTCCGGATGTTTTAGACATTTCGCTGCTCATTGTGTTCATTCCGACGTTACTGCACACTCTACGCGATGTGGTATCGAACCGGCGCCGACTTCGTCCTGCTCCTGCATGTAAGCTTTGTCTTATTCGTGATTGCTGGCGGGCTCCTGTTGTTGAAATGGCGAGGACTGGCCTGGATCCACCTGCCGGCGGTGGCCTGGGGCGTCCTGGTGGAACTGACCGGTTGGATCTGTCCTTTGACGCCGCTTGAGAATCACTTGCGAAGTCTGGCGGGAGAATCGTCGGCGGAGGGTGACTTCGTCGGCCGCTATCTTCCATCCCTGTTGTACCCGGCGGCACTGACGCGCGAGATTCAGCTTCTGCTGGGCATCCTCGTGCTGCTGGTGAACCTGGCCCTGTATTGGCAGGTGTTCTTCCGAACTAAGGGAGAGCAGACATAGCGATCGCTTCGCTATCGGATCGGTTCGTTCTTTGAGGAGGTCATCACCAGTGCCAAGCAACCCTGCTCACTGGACGTGACGGAATGGACGGTGCCCGCCTCCGCCCGATGGTAATCCCCGACTTGCAGGAGCTCCCCGGCGCAGAGACAGCTCCCCTCCAGCACATAGAACTCTTCGACTTGCGGGTGGCGGTGGCCGATCAGCGTGCCACCGGGCGCCAGCCTGAGTAACATGGTCGTGCGTGCACCGGCGGCATCGTGAAACAACACCTTCATCGAGAGACCCGGTGCCAATTCCTGCCACGACACGTCCCGGCTTCTGACGAAACTGAACCCGGTGCCTTCAGCCTGCTCCTGCGGTTCCTGTGCAATTCGCGCCATGAGCCGCGCCTTGAGGGAAGCCGGCGGCGCAATGGCAGGACCGCTGAACGCCAGCTCCTGCACCACGTCTTGAAATGACGCAACCTCGTCCTTCGTGGACGCCGAGGCTGTCTCCAGCGAACGTGCGAACTGCCGCTGTGCGTCGTCGCCAAGCGCCTCCAAGGCATAGAGCGCCGCGAGTTCCGTCACGTCTTCTTCGCGTCGAGGATCGGTCATGACAACAACCCTTCCCCGTGGGGCGCGAGCACTTCGCGCAACTTGATCATGCCCAGCCTTATCCGCGTCTTCACCGTCCCCAGCGGGAGCTTCAACTGCTCGGCAATTTCACTCTGACTCATGCCCCAGTAATAGGCCAGGGCAATCGCCTGACGCTGCTCCGCGGAGAGCGTCGCGAGCGCGTCCTGCACCAATCGTTGCCGTTCCAGCCCCGCGCTGTATTGCTCCGGCGTATCGCCGCATCCCGGTAATTCAGCGGCTTGCTCGAGCGGCACCTGCCGGCCCCGCTCTAAATAACTGCTGCGAAACCGGTCGATGGCGCGATGCTTGGCCAGCGTCATCAACCAACTACCCGGCGTGCCCCGCTCCGCGTCATACGTCGAAATGCGTCGCCAGACCTGCGTGTAGACATCCAGGGTCGTCTCTTCGGCTGCCGCATGATCGCCGAGAATCTTCATCGCCAGGCCGAAGACCTTTGCACTACTGGCATCATACAGCTCGGCCAGTGCGGATTGATCTCCCACGGCAATACGCGCGAGAAGTCCCGCCCACTCCTGTTCGTGAATCGATGGTGCGTTGGCCACGGTCTGGGTGTCACACATGGGGTGTCCTCGTGACGTTCTACGAGCGCACCCATTCGTTTGGATGTTCAATCTCCGGCCGATTCAGGCGGAACTGTAGCACCGGGACCAGCGGGGCGCAACGGCACTTTTTGTCGCGCCGTAGATCCAATTGCGCTCGGCCTTCGTAATCACAGACAGAGCAGCCGGTTGGGGAAACCATGAATCCGGCTCGCCACACAGATCTTAACCAGGAGGAACCATCATGTCTGATCGTCTTGCGTCGCTTGCCATGATTCTCGGTCTCGCGCTAACGGTCTCAGCCTGCAACAGCATGGGCTCACCGTCGGCTGGGACTGCCGCAACGGAGAAATCGCTCTATGACCGTTTGGGCGGCAAAACCGCCATCACCGCCGTCGTCGATGACTTTGTCGGACGTGTCGCAGGCGACGCCCGCATCAACGGCAAATTCGCCAACGCCAACATCCCCCGCCTGAAATCCATGCTGGTCGATCAGATTTGCCAGGCGTCGGGCGGTCCCTGCACCTACACCGGCCGCGATATGAAGAGCACCCACGCGGGCATGGGCGTCAGCAGCAGCGATTTCGATGCGCTGGTCGGCGATCTCGTCGCGACGCTGAACAAGTTTAAGGTGCCGGAACGTGAAAAGAACGAGTTGCTGGGTGCGCTCGGCCCGATGAAAGGGGATATCGTCGAAAAGCCGATGGCCTCGAT
>ERZ724526.1203-NODE-1203-length-13740-cov-4.040848_pt1 | contig 13740 bp, 14 predicted proteins | sample MGYA00376059_ERZ724526 | MGnify/ENA primary metagenome ERZ724526 (study PRJEB28724, sample SAMN07190883) | activated sludge metagenome | isolation source: activated sludge of sewage treatment plant in Hong Hong | place: Hong Kong | collected 2016-03-17 ... | reverse complement strand
TGGTGGAATAAAAATAGTAGCGTGGGGGAGGCTTGAACTCCCGTCCTTGCGATTATGAATCGCACTCTCTGTCCAGCTGAGCTACCACGCCTAAGAATTCAGGCTAAGGGCCTTAGAGGACCGCAAAAATATATCTTTTTAGGATTTTTTACTGTCTTTATTCTATTTTGTACATCCAAGGCGATCTAAACCAGACATGGCTTTGTGGTGCAAACTCCGACCATATTGTGGTGGATCCATGCGCAAGACTTTTTTATAATACATGCACGCTTCAATTTGTTTACCTTCTTTTTCCAATATGTTGCCGGTAAAGAGGATTGCCTGACATTGAAAATCCTTATTTTCTTGATACGCTCCATCTATAATATCCCTGTAATAGCTAATTGCTTCATTATTTTGCTCTAATAATTGACAAATTCGTCCCATCCTGTACCTATATTCTGGGAGGTCTTCAGGGTGGAAACTATCGAGGGGCCTTGTTGAAAGGAGATGATAACCTCGAGTGTAATGTCCGCCGTCAAAAAGTAGCCTTGCTTTGAGAAGATATATATCCGGTTCCACATGTTTACTTGCATCCAAATAGGCAGCTTTGTCTTCATCTGTAATTAAGTATCCTTGATCTAAGCACCGATCCATACATTTTTTATATCCCTCCCGATCCCCGCTTAGCAGTTTTGACCAGGCAACTTTCTGCCAAGCCTCTTTAATATAATTTATACCCTGGTGTTTTGAAAGGAAAATTATCAGTTCATTACTGCCTGCAATATCCAGGTTTTGCAATTTTTGAAGACCACTTAAATAATATAATAAAGGAAACTGAATTTTTTCCTTGTTTGTTAGATTATCTGTGATAATTCTGACACTTTCCGCATCTGCTCCTCTTTGCAATATTCTAATTGAAAGCATTTTTAATAGCGGGCCTTCCTGGGTATTTAGTTTTTTGTTTTTCCAAAACGCTGCTGCCTCTTGTGTCTTGTTTTCTAGATAGGAATTTATAAAAGCCAGTGATGCCAATGCTTCAGTTAAAAAAATATCATTACCTGGTTCCGCATAGTCAATAAATTTTCTGATTTCATTTTTGCCTAGGTTTATGGACCCTTCATAACCGGCAAGCCTAGAGATCCAGCCAAATTCACCTGGAATGGTGCCAAGGAGTGCATGAACGATTCCTATTGACTTATAAGTATAAATAAAATTCCCATATTTTTTTTTATTATACTCAAGCAGGTCTATGGCTTCTTTTACATCGGAAAAAGCCTGAAAATTGTCGTTATTTTTTAATTGAATAAGAGCCCAATGAAGTAGTATTTCCGCCTGAATAAAGTTTCGCCATTGTTCTTCAAGCCCGGATTTCCGAATTGTTTCAAGGCGCAATTTTTTTTGCACTTTTAACTTATCGTAATCTTCTTTTTTTTCATAAACAAACAACATCACGAAATTACAAAAATCATGAATTAATATTCTTGCATAGTTGTTTGGATTTTTATATTCTTTTATAATATTATAAGCTTCCGCAAGGTCAAGCATTAATGCCTTTTGATAGGCGTTTCGCATTTCAGCATCGATATAGAAGCTGGGTTGTGCTAAAGACTTTTCAGCAATAAAAATATTGCAGATCAGGCTGAATAATGTCAATCTGATCAAAGGTCGTAATACCCTAATAATGGACAATGATCGGACATTCTTACTTCTCTTTGATGCTCAAAATTCTTAACTAGTTTTGAATTGGGCTTTGAAATGGCCTGGTAGTCTATTCTCCACCCTTTATCCTTGCCAAAAGATCCTGCTCGATAACTCCACCAACTAAATTCTTTTGATTCAGGTTTAATTATTCTAAATGCATCGTCGAATAATTCTGTAAACCACGCATCCAGCCACGCTCTTTCTTCGGGTCTGTAACCACTGGGGTTATCCTTTCTTTCGGGATTATGAATATCTAGTTCCTTATGTACTATGTTATAATCTCCAACAACGATAAGTTTTTTGTGTGCATAAATCAATTCTTTAATCCAGGGGTAGATATCTTGCAAAAATTGCATTTTAAATTGATGCCTTTCCTCACCGGTAGTTCCGGATGGTATGTAAATATTGAGAAGACTCCAGTCTTTATAATCTGCGCGTATTACTCTGCCTTCACAATCGTATATAGGAATTCCACATCCAACGGTAACTTCATTTGGTTCCTGCCTTGTTAGGATTGCTACACCACTATAACCTTTTTTATCCGCACAATGCCAATATGTCTTGTAGCCCTGGGCATAAAACATATCCGGATCAGCCAGGGATTGATCGACTTTGGTTTCCTGAAGGCAAATTAAATCGTAATTACCCTTTTTAATCCAATCAACAAATCCTTTCTGAAGGGCTGATCGAAGACCGTTAACGTTATATGAGACGATTTGAATCATTTACATGCTTATTGATTTGGATTATTAATTTTGAATTGGCGGTAATTCCCGGGTTTCAAAACTGCTTAAATCTCTAAATTGGTTAAGTCTCGTCTGAATTTCTTCATGCTTAAGCGTTTTTAACCGGTTTAGACTAAAATTTTCTACACAGAAAGATGCCATGGTTGAACCGTAGATGATTGCTGTCTTCATATTATTAAAGCTAATGTCTCCGGTTCTGGCCAAATAACCGATCAGACCTCCGGCAAAACTATCTCCGGCCCCGGTAGGGTCGATAACCTCGGGAACTGGCAGACCAGGTGCAAAAAAGATCTGGCCGTCATGAAAAAGCAAAGCACCATGCTCCCCTTTTTTGATAATTAAGAACTTCGGGCCGAAACTGTGAATCTTATTAGCTGCTTTAACCAATGACCTTTCTCCGGATAATTGTCTGGCTTCTTCATCATTAATTGTCAACACATCTACTTTCCTCAACACCTCATAAAGCTCATCCAGTGCTACGTCCATCCAGTAATTCATTGTATCAAGCACTACAACCTTCGGTTTTCCAACCAACTGATTGAGTACCGACTGCTGCACTGACGGTGTAAGATTCCCGAGCATAATATATTGGCTGGTTTTATACGATTCTGGTAAAACTGGGTCAAATTCTGCCAAAACATTAAGGTCTGTAACGAGCGTATCCCGGTTATTCATATCATTATGATATTTGCCCGACCAATAAAATGACTTTTTATCTTTTACCCTAACAAGCCCTTCAACGGAAACGCCTCTTTTTTGAAGAATTCTAACCTCTTCTTCGGGAAAGTCATCTCCGATAATTGAAACCAGATTTATTTCATTGCACCAATAGGATGCCGCCCAACTGATATATGTGCAAGCTCCTCCAATTACTTTTTCTACACTGCCATATGGTGTTTCGATGGAGTCAAATGCCATCGTACCAACAGTTAGAATACTCATGATTTTATTGTTTATTGTACAAAATTAAAAAAGCCCTGCAATGCAAGGCTTTTCTATTATGCGCCCCTTCTTGGGCTCGAACCAAGGACCTGCGGATTAACAGTCCGACGCTCTAACCAACTGAGCTAAAGAGGCGTTTTACTTAAATTGGAGCGCAAATATACAAAGCGCTGCTTTTTATCCGGGTTTAATTGTACATTTCTTATTGCAGAATAAGCTTCTGGAGAGCCCATTGATTGGTCTCTACACTGGCTTTTAACATATATGTGCCTCTTTCCCAGTGTTTTACATTTATTTCTTGGGTTTTGCCTTGTATTACTTGTTCAAAAACCTTATTTGCTGAGATATCAAAAATTTCGATCAATATTTTCTTATTCTCAAGATCATCCGGAATAGTTATCCATATGCTTTCAGATGCGGGGTTTGGCCCAATTGATACACTAAGTGGCTTGCCTGGATTCTTCGTCTTGGAAATAATCTGATCAACCAGATATATTGAGAAAGTATCATTCGAAATTTCATTGTTAAATTCCGTCTCTGCCACAGAGTAACGCAATAGTTCATAATCGAAGCCTGGGCTTATCCATTTATATTCATTGATGGTTGCGTTAAAGAAAGGTATGCCAAATAAGCTACCCTGCAAAGTAGTCACTGTTTTGACACGCAAGCTTGCATAGGTACCCGTCGGCGTTTTAATTTCACCCCAGCTGTCAACTTTTGAAAAGTTCTCTATCTCGGTTTTTATATCCCCCAATTGGGTTGGGATATTAAATTTTGACATATCACCTAATTCGTCTAGGTAATTGAGTGGGAATTTATTTACCAAATATGGTGTCTCCATTTTCACCAGGGTGGTATCGTCATCCGTGTAGGCAATTATCCTCTGTTCTGTTGGTGTTACGGTGTGATATGTTAATGCGGCCAGAAGAGATGTATTGTCAAAAACAGCAAGGTTTGCACCCGTTGCCTGGGCGCCAGTGTTAAATATGCCCGGTGGTAAATAATATGCGGTATCTGGAAATCCCAGCGATGTAACATTTGAAAAGTCCCAACTTTGGTTACCGCCGGTTGGCTTTACTTGGGTATTAAAATCTATTTCTCCATAACTCAGTGCGTCGATCGCAAATACTTCGCCAAGGTCAGGCAATTGATTAACCGTTACCTGTGCTTTCATCACTTGAACGGTTATGAGGAGTACAATTATTAATAACTTTCTGATCATAATTTAGAATTTGGCGTAAAGATAGTTACAGCAATTAAAAGTTTTGATTGCTACTTAATAATTAACTTTTTACCTTCAGTAGCTACCTTTGTATAACGGAATCTTATGCATAAAGCCAAAAAATCATATGGGCAACACTTTCTTATCCAGCAGAGAACAATTGAGCGAATCATTGCTTTAATTAAATCATTTAATCTGGATAACCTTTTAGAAATTGGCCCCGGAAGAGCTGCTTTAACCAACCATTTGCTCGCTTCATATTCAAATTTTCAGGCAATTGATGCGGACATCGAAATGATTGAATACCTCCATTGCCGATTTCCAAATAACAAAGATCAGTTTATACATGGAGATATTTTAAAAACAAACTTTACCCATCTTTTTGATGGTCGTCCATTTTTATTATGCGGAAATTTTCCTTACAATATCTCTTCCCAAATTGTTTTCAAGATGTTGGAAAACAGGGATCAAATTCCAGTCATGGTCGGAATGTTTCAAAAAGAAATGGCGCGAAGAATTATTGCTTCTCCGGGAAATAAAGATTATGGAATTATCTCTGTGATTGCTTCGCTTTTTTACTCTGGAAAAATTGCATTTGATGTCGGTCCTGATAACTTTAATCCACCCCCTAAAGTGATGTCATCGATACTTGTACTTACTCGTAATAATTATACACTTGATGAAATTGAGTTCAAAAATATTTTAAGACTTATTAAGACGGCCTTTCAATTCAGGAGAAAAACATTGCGTAATAATTTACGTACTGCTTATCCGGATAACTCCGTTTTAAATAATCCTTTTTTTGACAGAAGGCCTGAAGAGTTAAGTCCTTCTGAGTTTGTCGAATTAATCTCGGAACTTAATACTGATTAAATTGTTCTCAACCAAAAATACTTATTATGGGATTTCAGGATAAGATAAACAATGATCTCAAGGAAGCAATGAAGGCGAAAGATGAAAAAAGTCTTCGCGCGATCCGGGCAATTAAAGCTGCAATTCTTCTTGCCAATACAGATGGAAGTGGCCAGGAAATGAATGAAGAACGTGGCATTGCCATTATCCAAAAACTTTTAAAACAGCGAAAAGAATCCCTTGAGATCTATGAAAAACAGAATCGCCAGGATCTCGCAGTGACTGAAAGGGAAGAAATAGAGGTTATTTCAAGATACCTTCCGGAACAAATGAGTGAAGAAGCCTTAGTTGCTTTTATTCAAAAAATAATTCAGGACACAGGGGCTTCTGGTCCAAAAGATATGGGTAAGGTCATGGGGATAGCGACTAAAAGTCTGGCTGGCCAGGCAGATGGTAAAACAGTCTCTCTTCTTGTGAAAAAGTTACTTGAGGTATAGATTGTTCTGATTTTTTGTGCGATTTGATTGATCGGTTTATCTTTAGACTTTCAAACAAAATAATCGATCAATGAGTGTTCAAAAACAAGATTCTTTTAAGCCATACGTTGACCCGAATGTTGCGCTTCCTGAATTAACAATAAAGGCAATAATACTTGGTATTCTGTTTGGTGTTATTTTCGGCGCCTCTACAGTTTACCTGGCTCTTAAAGCCGGACTTACCGTGTCTGCTTCAATTCCAATTGCAGTCTTGGCAATATCACTCGGTCGAAAGTTATTGGGTACCAATATTTTAGAAAACAATATCATTCAGACGACAGGCAGTGCAGGAGAATCGATCGCCGCTGGGGTTGTATTCACCTTGCCCGCATTTCTTTTTCTATCAGACAAGAGTGTCGGGGAAAATTATTTTAATTACTGGACAATCTTTACGCTGGCTGTTTTTGGGGGAATCCTGGGTACACTTATGATGATACCTTTAAGAAGAAGCCTGATTGTCAAGGAACATGAAACGCTTCCTTACCCCGAAGGTACTGCCTGTGCACAAGTCCTAATCGCCGGTGAAAAAGGTGGGGATTTTGCCCGTACTGCTTATTATGGTCTTGGTTTTTCATTGCTTTATGCGATATTCCAGAAAGTCTTTCATCTCATTGCAGAAGTACCAAAATGGGGAACGCAGCAGGTGAATAAGTACTTTCCCTCTGCAATTGTTGCCGGAGAGATTACGCCTGAATACCTTGGTGTTGGATATATTATTGGACCCCGAATTGCTGGAGTCCTTGTAGCTGGTGGCATTCTGGCCTCACTAGGATTGATTCCTCTTCTTTCATACCTTGTCAACCCCGATATTATTGCGGCTCAACTCGCAAAACTTAATCTTCTGGATATCACCAAGCCAAGTGCGCGGTTTGGATGGGACCCACAGACGCATACGCTTGGCAATACGGCTGAAGCAGTTTATCGCGCTTATATTCGTCAGATTGGTGCCGGCGCTGTAGCCGCAGGTGGTTTTATTACCCTTTTAAAAACTATTCCCACAATCATTGCCTCCTTCAAAGAAAGCCTCGGGAGTATGAAAGAAAAATCAGAATCAGGAATTTCAAGAACCGAGGATGATTTATCATTCAAAGTTGTCTTATTTGGATCCTTAGGATTAATTATTCTCCTTGCTGTCTTGCCTCAGGTTCCCGGAACTTCTATTGTCAGTAAATTATTGCTTGGCGTCCTGGTCATCCTGTTCGGCTTTTTCTTTGTAACGGTTTCCAGTAGAATTGTAGGTATTATCGGCTCTAGTAATAATCCGATATCCGGTATGACAATCGCCACCATAATGGGCACTGCGCTTGTTTTTATTGCTGTCGGTTGGACGGGTCAATTGTATGAACCAATGGCGCTGGTTATTGGTGGAATGATTTGCATTGCCGCTGCAAATGCAGGTGCAACTTCACAAGATCTTAAGACGGGTTATATTGTTGGGGCGACACCCAGATATCAACAAATCGCATTGTTTATTGGCGCGATTTTTTCCTCAATTGTCATTGGCTTTACCGTTAAATACCTCGACACACCAACCTCAGAAATGATGGCCAATGGTATTCAACATGCAATAGGAGAAAAGTACAATGCCCCACAGGCGACATTAATGGCTACGCTGATCAAAGGTCTTTTGTCTTTTAATCTGGACTGGGTTTTTGTTCTGTCTGGTGTATTTATTGCAATTGTGCTTGAATTATGCCAGGTTAAAGCACTGTCTTTTGCCGTTGGATTATATTTGCCCTTATCTACAACTTTACCGATTTTCATAGGTGGTTTGGTAAAAGGTATTGTAGACTGGAACAGTCGTCGTAAAAACAAGGAATCTGAAGATTCTGAGTTGGGAAAGGGTAGTCTTTTTGCAACTGGTCTTGTCGCCGGAGGTGCACTTGCAGGTGTAATCGTTGCGCTATTGACCGTAAATGAAAACGTGGCGAATTCTATCGGGCAGTTTAGTGCTGAACATTCACTATCTGAAATGTTTGGCACGGATGGTTATAACATACTCGGTGTAATCTTCTTTGCAATTATGGCCTGGGTGTTATACCGTATCGGTAGTCAGGATTAGGTTAATAAGATCTTTTGAATTTGTTGGAAACTGATTTTAATTCCATTATTCTTACTTCGGCGAAAAACTGCATTGAGCAGGAGACGAATGCGTTGATCTCTCTTAAAGAATGCATTAATGATCAGTTTATCAAAGTTGTAAAATTGATCTTTTCCATTAAAGGCAGAGTTGTTATAACTGGTATTGGGAAAAGTGCTATTGTTGGTCAAAAAATTGTGGCTACACTCAACAGCACAGGAACGCCCTCACTCTTTATGCATGCAGCAGATGCTATTCATGGTGACCTTGGAATGGTTCAGAATGAGGATGCAGTGATTTGTATCTCCAAAAGCGGAGAGACCCCGGAGATCAAAGTACTGATACCTCTTATCAAAATGAGAAAGGTTCCTTTGATCGGAATTAGCTCTAATAACTCATCTGCTTTAGCCGTTCAGAGTGACGAACACATTTTCATTCCTCACGAGAAGGAGGCAGATCCCAATAATCTTGCGCCCACTTCAAGTACAACTGCTCAGATGGCTTTGGGAGATGCTTTGGCGGTCTGTTTGCTTCAGTTGAAGGGGTTTTCATCTGCCAACTTCGCCGAATTTCATCCCGGAGGGGCATTAGGTAAACAACTTTATCTTGATGTCGCATATTTTAGCACCCGTCATTCAAAACCTTATGTAAGGCCAAATGAGTCCTTGCAGAAAGTGCTTCTTTCAATGAGTTCAGGAAGAATGGGCGCAACTGCGGTTGTCAGTGATGATGAACAGTTGCTCGGTATCATTACCGATGGCGATATCCGCAGACTAATGGAGAATAGAACTGATTTCAGACAAATAACTGCAGCACAAATTATGTCCCGCTCACCCAAAACAATTCAAATTCGTGAATTGGCCGCATCAGCACTTAAAATGATGCGGGAAAGTAGTGTCTCTCAGCTTATTGTCCTGGATCATACTGCTTATTCCGGAATGATTCATATTCATGATTTAATCAAAGAAGGAATTCTTTAAAATTAAAAATTATGTTTTTCCCTATAGGAGATGATCAGGTTCATGGCGGGCATAAACCTCTTTTATCATATGCCCTGATCCTTATTAATACTTTTGTTTTTCTTTATGAATTTTCCTTAACGCCTGGTGAAAGCGAAGTTTTTATTAATCATTTTGGGGCAATACCAAATGAAATTATTTACGGTCATGATATTTCGACATTGCTCTACAGCATGTTTTTACATGGCGGATGGATGCACCTCATAGGCAATATGCTTTTTCTGTGGGTATTTGCTGACAATATAGAAGCTGTCATTGGCACTTTTAATTTTCTTATTTTCTATGTTGCGGGAGGTCTTGTTGCAAGCGCTGTTCATATCTTTTTTAATCCGCATAGCGATATACCAATGGTTGGTGCAAGTGGTGCAATTTCAGCTGCTTTAGGTGCATATTTGGTAATGTTTCCTGCCTCGAGAATCAAAGTATTTTTTTTATTGTTCTTTTCTGTGTTTTATATTCCCGCTATCTTCTTTTTGGGGATCTGGATTATTCAGCAATTAGTCGCCGGATTGGGTTCAATAAATTCTGCCGCCGAAGAAGCCACCAATGTAGCTTGGTGGGCGCATGTCGGTGGATTTGTGTTTGGCGTTTTGGCAGGATTTCTTATGCGCTCACAATATAAAAGCCGTTATGTTTATAGATCCGAACAATAACTTGGTTTCTTGAAGTTTTAATGTAGTTTTAATTGTGGCCCAATTTTTTCACCATTCGTGTCTTAATTATATTTCTTTTTTTATCGCCTGATACCACTCTTTGTATTCATCCCGCTTTTTCAAAACGGTCTCATTGTATTCCTGAATGGCTGACGCATCCTCCGGAGAATCATGTCTTATACTATTTATTAGGTTAGCAATCATATGTTGGGGTTTAACTTCCCCGTTATCAAAGAATTGGGCCAGGATTCTGGCTTCATGAATTATATTGATGGATACCGCCGGATTGAGTGAAGCCCCTGATTTTCGAAGTTTGGTTTTACCATCTTCCGTAATGCCGTTTCTTAATTCCCTTAAGAGCGTAACTAGCTTTTGGACTTGTTTCTCTTTTACTTCTGCCAAGGGTATATTAAGATTACGTCCAAGTTGATTGACTCTATAAGTTACTATATCAATTTCCTCCTGTACTGATGTCGGTAATGGCATATATACAATATTGAATCTTCGCCTGAGTGCTGATGACATTTCGTAGACTCCTTTATCAAGATCATTTGAAGTGGCAATGATGTTGAATCCCTGCTGCGCAGGAATTAGTTTTCTTAATTCCGGAATTGAAACTGTCTTTTCGGAAAGTATACTTAATAATGCATCTTGTGTCTCTGTCGGAATTCTACTTAATTCTTCTATTCTTGCAATTGAACCTTTCTGCATTGCCAGCATCACCGGAGACGGGATCAATCCTTCTTCAGTTGGCCCTTTTGAAATAAGGCTTGCATAATTCCACCCATATTTTAAGAGATCTTCATGAGTTCCGCTGGTTCCCTGAATAAGCAAGGTTGAGTCTCCACTAATTGCAGCAGCGAGATGCTCTGCTAACCAAGTTTTGGCAGTACCCGGAAAACCGGTTAATAAAAGCGCCCGGTCAGATAACAAACTTGCTATTGCAATTTCAACTATTTTCTGATTTCCTATATACTTTGGGCTAATTGTTATTCCTCCAGATATCTCTCCCCCCATGATATATTTTAAAACAGCCCATGGTGAGAGTTTCCATGTTCCTGGTTTCTTTTGCTTATCAGAAATTGACAATGCTTTTAGCTCCTCGTAAAATGTAATTTCCGCAGGCGGCCTTTGAATGCCTTTGTTTTCATTTATATAACCTCTGTTGTACTCCATGCTTCTGGTTTGTCCTCGAAAAGTTTTTTTGTTTGCTCCCAGGTTTCTCTAAAGAAATCTGATTTTCTGTAATTTTCAAGATCAATTTCGGTCTCCCACTCACTCAATGTGAATAATAAATTAGTTTTTCCTGTTGCTTGCATTAGTTTGACTGAAATGCATCCTTTGAAACTTTTTATAACTGGCGCGGACTCATTAAATATTTTGTAAAATTCTACAAGGCCATCGTTTGTAAAATTCATTTTAACGATTCTTATTATCATTCGAATAGTATTTGAATGGTATCGTCTTTTTTTATATCGAGCGTCGAAGACGCCTCAGCACCACACAATGCAAGTTTAAGATACCCTGAATCAGTAAAATTAATATAAAACGCTCCATTTTCTCTTTCAAGCTGCTGCAGATTAAAGTTAGAAATAATCTGATGAGCCGGAGTATTAAATGAAAAATTCCTGCCAACACATACCTCTTTAAAAGGCTCACTTTTAATATTGAAAATGATGTTACCATACCGATCAATGTAAATTACCCTTGCCTGTATTCTGTCTTTCTGATACACAGGATTAAGACTTATTTTATGTACTGGGTTATGCATTAATTCAAAATAACTACCCAGTTGTTCTTGATCAATTAGAATTTTTACTGTATCTGCAATACGTTTCTTATAGGAATAACAATCATCGCTGATTCTGAATATTTCAAGTTCTGGATCATGGCTGGTGATCAGTCCAATTAATCCATTATCCGGGGCAATTATAAACTGGTCATTCCATTTTGCAACAATAATTCCCTGATCTTCGGAAGTATTAAAGACCCATACAACATGAATACTCAGGGATGGAAAGTGTGGAATTGCGTTAGACACAAGAAAGGCTGCCTCTGTTAGATCAAAGGGGGTGACTTCGTGACTTATATCGAGTATCGAAATCTGTGGATTTGACTTTAAAACTTCTGCTTTAAGCGAAGATAGACGATAATCCTGCGTTCCAAAATCACTACAGATGCTAATTATTCTTTTTGAAGGAACTAAGCTCATTACATTATTGTTAAACAGCTGATAAATCTCGGGCAATTCTACTAATTTTGTTGCAGAATTTTGTTGTATTGTTCCTAATAATAAAAAAATAGCTTTTGTCATTAAGTGAAATTATTCTCAACATTGATAATGTTGACCACGTTGCCTTGTACGGTGAAAACAATACGAAACTTAATCTTTTGCGAAAGGCTTACCCTGAGACTACTATTGCTTCAAGGGGCTCACAATTAAGGATTACTGGTTTAAAAAAATCTACGCAGGAGGTAAAGGCCAAAATAGAGCTGATGGTGCGCGTTCTTCGTGAGAAAAAAGAACTGCCGCTACAAGCAGTTGAAGATCTTTTACAAGGCGAAAGCCCTTACCAGATCCAAATACCTGGTAATGAATCCCGGCCTGTTTTAGTGCACGGGCGTGATGGTAAGGTTATTTACGCCAAAACAAAAAATCAATTGCTTCTTGTTAACGCTGTTGAAAACAATGATGTGGTATTTGCCATAGGGCCGGCAGGAACAGGCAAAACCTATACCGCGGTTGCGCTGGCTGTAAGGGCTTTGAAAAATAAAACTATTAAGAAAATTATATTAACGCGTCCCGCCGTCGAAGCCGGTGAAAGCCTTGGTTTTCTTCCAGGAGATCTTAAGGAAAAGATAGATCCTTATCTCAGGCCTCTTTATGATGCACTTGATGATATGATCCCCGCCGAACGCCTTACGCAATTGATTGAAAACAGGGTTATAGAGATAGCACCGCTTGCCTTTATGAGAGGACGAACCCTTGATAACGCTTTTATTATTCTGGATGAAGCTCAGAATTCTACAAGCCTGCAGATGAAAATGTTTCTTACCCGTTTAGGTCCTAGCGCAAAGTGCATTATTACCGGTGATTTGAGTCAGATAGATCTTCCTTATCATCAGAAAAGCGGACTAAAACATGCTTCCAGACTTCTCAATAAAATTCAAGGCATTACGACGATTGAGTTGACCAGGGACGATGTTGTTCGTCACCGCCTGGTAAAGGAAATTCTTAAGGCCTATGAAGACAAAGCCGAGATCACCCGCGAAAAAACTGAAGAAGAATGAAAACAGCTAAAGTTGAGTATTTAGGTGATTTACAAACTAGAGCAACCCACATTCGTTCAGGGCAACAGATTATTACTGACGCCCCGCCAGATAACAATGGAAAAGGCAGTGCCTTTTCTCCAACTGATCTTGCTTCAACTTCTTTAGCTTCTTGTATGCTGACTGTAATGGGCATAGCCGCAAATACGCACAAGATCAATATTACCGGTACCTATGCTGATGTTATAAAGAAAATGAAAGATGCTCCTCGCCGAATTGGTACAATAGAAGTAGACGTTTTTATGCCTGATCAGCCCTACACCTCAAAGGAAAGAACCATTCTTGAAAACGCAGCGAAAACCTGTCCTGTCATACGATCTCTACACCCTGATCTTGAAGAGGTTATTCGGTTTCACTGGACAGAAACCAATGAACAGTAAAATTTACTTTTGATCCATTGACTTTTCCTCCATCATATTCTTAGTATCTTCCATTTTTTTAGAAGACCTTCCAAGATCAAACGATAATGTTAACTCATGTGAGCCTCTACTGAATGTCTGAAATGTCTGATACGTCTGGTCATAAGAGTATATAAATTTGAACTGATTTACTCTAACGCCACCCAAGAATGATGTTCTATTATCAGAAGGACCAAAACTATATGTAAATCCTAAAAATAGCCTGTCTTCAAGAAGTTTGGCCAATACATTCAGATCAGTACCAAATGGTACGTCACT
>ERZ724526.1202-NODE-1202-length-13740-cov-5.262696_pt1 | contig 13740 bp, 14 predicted proteins | sample MGYA00376059_ERZ724526 | MGnify/ENA primary metagenome ERZ724526 (study PRJEB28724, sample SAMN07190883) | activated sludge metagenome | isolation source: activated sludge of sewage treatment plant in Hong Hong | place: Hong Kong | collected 2016-03-17 ... | reverse complement strand
TCTGACATCTTGGATCGTGCCCCTGAGAATCACGACTTCTAGACAATTATCATGATCCATATGAACGTGCATGCTCGATAAGGTAATATCGTGATGGTGATGGTGTGCTGAGGTTACTTGACTGGCTAAATCTCGCTCATGATGATTAAAAATGTAACTCAATGTTGCAATACAGTAGCCATGAATATCCTTTTCGAGTCGAGCTGTTTCCAGATAATCACGAACCAAATCGCGAATGGCTTCTGATCGATTATCATAGCCTCGTTTTTGAGCAGCCTGATCAAACTGTTGGAAGAGCTGATCATCCATTGAAATCGTAAAGCGTTCCATAGTTAATTTCTCCTGAATGGACACATAACAATTAGTAATGAGCGGTAAGATTAAAAGTTCATCACTAGATTAAGGCGAAATGATCGAGATTCGATCGGATGAAAATGTAAATCATTGATTCCCCCTAACGATTCTCCTGGTAGTCGAGAAGTATAGTAATAATCGATGGCATGGGCTTTGGTATTCAATAAATTAAAGGCTTGCATGATTACGCGAACATTATCACTAATCTTATAACCGATTTGACCATTCAGTGTCATCGTGTGGTTTGAGCGTACGCTATTATCTTCGATGAGCGATCGTTTGCCAAAGTAGCGGAATTGCAGACTACCAAAGACGGATCCGATATTATCGATCGAGATAGCTGCTTTTCCGACTCCCCGAATGGCGCCTGGAATATGGTCGCCACTGGGATCGCTATCACTAAAGCGTGCTCTGGCCAGGGCATAATCGAGATCGATCATTAGCCAAGGGGTTGGCATATAAAAGGTCGAAATTTCAAACCCCTCGCGTCGGCTGGGTCGACTGGCTTCAGTCGTGCCTGCATCACCAACGAACAATAACTCTGAATCCAAATCTAAACGGAAGAGCGCAAATGAAGCCTGCAATCCTGGAACCAAAGCAGTCCGAACGCCTACTTCATATCCCGTGGACCGGACCAAGGGGTGGACTCTATTAATGGAATCGCCTGTTTTAGGGTCAATGGTCGCTGTTGTTCCGCGTGCATCATTGCTATGAAAGCCTCCCCCGTAATTGAAATAGAATTCAGTTTGGACCCATGGGCCGAATATTAAACTCAGCTTAGGGTTGGTGATGCTATCAAAGCGATTGCCCGAATTCACGTTTAACTGACTGTTCACATCAAACCAGTAATAGTCGGAGCGGACACCGGTTACGCTTCTAAATTTCTCAAGCCATTGCACACTGTTCTGATAGTAGATACCCAAGCTATTCTGGTTGATATGATCTCGACGGATGGTCGATAACGTATGCCGCTGTTGCGTGGTGAGCAATCCATTGTCGATGATATCATTTTGAAATTGCATGCCGACGCTATTTTCGATATCGAACGGGCCCAGTTTATTCACCCATGCGTGTCCTATGTTGAACGCTGACTGAAAGCGTTTATCAAGCTGAGAAAATTGATCGCCCTGAATCGGATTATCAAGAAAATAGGTGAAATTCGAAAACAGTGCTAGGTTGGAATGCACGGTATACAAATTGAGGTGCGTGATACCCAATCGGCTTTCATGTTGCAACGTGCTAGAAAGGCTAAAACGATGCGCTTCACCTCCATCGCTGGGATCGATTGCACCCAGTCTAGGTATAAATCCGCTGGTTACGCCACGAAGCGGGATCTGATCGGTTGCATTCCATTTTCCACCATAGCCCATCGCGGTGATATTGAATTTCGTCGGGCCATCATTTTGGCTATAGCGAAGGACCGAATTAAACTTATTAAAATCTTCATGCTTGATCCAAGGGCCATCTTTGGTCAGTAATTCGGTTGCATATAGCACGTTTCCATTGCCGACTTGATGCGATTTGGCGATCAAGCCACGCATGAAGCCTTGTTGCCCAATGCCATAGCTGAGTATACCTTTAGGAAGGGTATCGGCGTACCCCATATGAATCGCTCCGGCGGAAGAGAAATCGCCTTGATCTGCATAATAAGGTCCTTTTAGATACTGTATGGAGTTGGCGAGCTCTGGAATAATGAAATTGGTATCGGCCCAGCCTTGGCCATGTCCATGTGAGCGCTGGTTGACTAACATGCCATCAACCGAGATGCGTAGATCAGTGCCATGGTCTAAGTTAAAACCACGTAAAAAATATTGATTGGCCTTGCCTTCGCCACTATGTTGCGTCACGATCAAGCCGGGTACTGTCTCAAGTAGTTCTCCGGGTCGATAAACGGTTCGTAAATCGAGCTGACGCTTGAGTACGGTTCCTTCATTGGCTGAATTTGCGACACCGATTAATTCTTTTGAATTAGCGACAACATTGATTGCCCGAAGTGTCGGCACACCTGCTGCCTCGCTTCTGGGAAGAAGCTCCACATTGAGCAGCAGGGCAGTAGTGAAATACAAAATTGCTTTTATTCGAATAAAATATCGCAACTTACACCCAGGATTTTTGTTATTTTGTATAAAAAACTGTGAAATCTATGTGAAATCTAGCTAAATTCTAACTTATAATGTATGAAGAATAAATTTTCTTTCATACTTTTTTGATTTGGATCAAAATAGCGTGGGAATTGATAGGTAATTCTAGGAGCACTATGTTTCGACGATTGTTAATTTTTTTGCTACTATGCTGCTTTCATTCTGCGGCGATCGCAACCAAGCAGAATACAAAACTGAAGATTGCGACGACAGTTTCGCCGATTACCAACATGGTGCAAAATGTTGGCGGTGCCAATATTGAAGTAAAAGGAGTCGTGCCGGATGGAATGGATTCCCATACCTTTGAACCGCTTCCTTCGGATGCCAAGCTATTACAGAATGTGGATTTGATCATCGTCAATGGCCTCGATCTGGAGCTTCCGACTTTACAGCTGGCTGAGAAAGTGAAGAAAGCCCATGTGCCCATTTTACAGCTCGGTAATCAGGCGATAAGCCAAGCGGAATGGCATTATGATTTTAGTTTTCCACGCGAGCTCGGCCATCCTAACCCACATTTATGGTTAAACATCGAATTGGTCATGCGTTATGTTCAGCTCATTCGAGACCAGCTCGTTGTTGCTGATCCAGCAAATAAAGCGAGTTATGCCAGCAATGCTGATATCTATTTGAGCAAGCTTAATCAGTTAGACCAGGCAATATTTAAGTGTGTCGCATCGATTCCTGAAAAGAATCGCAAGCTGGTGACTTACCACGATTCATTTGCGTATTTTGCGCCGCGCTATGGAATGACAGTGATTGCGGCAATTCAACCGCACGATTTTTCTGAACCAGGTCCACAAGAAGTAATTAATATCATTAAACAGATTCGATCTGAAAATGTACCGGCGATATTTGGTTCTGATGTGTTTCCAAGCAGAGTAATGGCCCAAATTGCGCGAGAAGCAAAGGTCAAATTTATTGATCAGCTTTCCGATGATGAGCTACCCCCCGCACCCAATCATTCATTTATCGGTATGATGGCCAATAATATGGTGGTCATGACAGAAGCGTTAGGAGGGGATAAGACGTGTATGGCTGGAATCGATGTCAGTAATATTTCCTTCTGATTTCCAAGCAAGCCCAGCCATTCGGCTAAATCAAGTTACTGCGGGCTATGACCGCAATATCGTTTTTTCTGATCTTTCGCTCGAAATAGCGCCAGGGCAATTCGCTGGGATTGTCGGTCCTACAGCGTGTGGAAAGAGTACGTTGCTAAAAATCATTTTAGGAACGCATCCGGTGATTTCGGGCAAAATCCAATTGAATAAAATGCCAGTCGGTAAAGTAAAGCCCGGCACCATTGGTTATGTGCCACAGCTTGAAAGCGTTGATTGGAATTTCCCCGTGACCGTTGAAGAAGTCATCATGATGGGACTTTATACCAATGGTCGTATTTGGCCCTGGTTGAGTAAAGGGGAACGCAGTCGTATTCATGAGATCGCCGAGAGATTAGGTGTCGGCGATTGCCTGCACCACCATATTATCGATATTTCAGGAGGGCAGCGACAGCGGGTTTTTCTGGCACGTGCTTTGATTAGTAATCCCAGTCTTTTGATTTTGGATGAGCCTACTTCTGGTGTCGATATTAAAACACAGCATGAAGTGTTGCATTTGCTGAGTGATCTTAATCGAGAGGGCATCACCGTCATCTTGACGACACATGATTTAAATGCGGTTGCTTCTCATCTACCTTGGGTCATTTGTTTTAATCGAGGCATCGTCGCACAGGGTCGCCCCTACGATATTTTCACGAATGAAATCTTAACGCGGACTTATGGCGGCGATATCGTCATTGTCAAATATGATGGGCATTTGTTGATTGCCAATAGTACCCCCCTGAATTTTATTGATGTGACTCGTGAATGACAGCTTTTTTTGAGCCACTGGAGTATGAGTTCTTTTGCCGAGGTTTGCTTGCAGCCCTCATGGTAGGTGCTTTGTGTGGATTGATTGGTGTCTATGTCGTTTTGCGCGGTATGAGTTATGTAGGTCACGGCTTATCGCATGCGGCAATTGGGGGTGCCATTGTCGGCTTCACGCTTAATCTGAATTTTTATGCAGGCGCTTGTACAATGGGTTTGCTGGCGATGCTGATCATTAATAAGATTACTAAAAATAACAAAATTAAATTGGATGCGGCGATTGGGATTGTAACCACGGCAATGTTTGCGCTGGGTGTGGCGATCGTCAGTAAGCTGCGTAATTTTAGGCAAAATTTTGAAGCTGTCTTGTTTGGCAATATCCTGGGTATTAGCGATCAAGATTTAATCGTGATCACGATTGTCACAGTGACAGCATTTATCGTTTTGTTTTTTACCTATCGTGCACTCCTTTTCTCGACATTTGATTATGAAGCAGCGCAAGTGTTTGGTATTAGAACGGAGTCGGTGCAACTGCTGTTTTCATTATTATTAACATTCTCGGTGATCGCTTCATTGAATGTAGTCGGTGTAACGATGGTGGCAGCAACTTTAATCGCACCGGCTATGACGGCGAGAATGATAACCGATAGTTTTAGTCGCATGGTGATCTATTCCGTCTTGATCGGTGCTACCACTGGAGTAGTGGGTATGTATTTGAGTTATTTTTTCAATGTTGCTTCGGGCACAACGATTGTTTTATTGAGTGCGTTGCTGTTTTGTTTATCTTATCTTGTTAAACCCTTGCAAAGATATCGGGGTGGATGAAGCCATCGATCAAAAAATATTAGATTCGCGTCAATATTAGAAATGGGTATTAACCAAGCGGTTGGGGGAGGGTGACTTCAAGGTTATCAATCAACCGTGTTGTACCTAACCAAGCTGCCCCGAGAATAACGAGCTCAGTATCCTGAGGCGTGGCTGGCAAGAGGGTATTGCGTTGCATCACTGAGAGATAATCCACTCTCCAATTACGTTGATTGAGTTGCTGTTTAGCGGTTTCTTCTAGTAACGTTAAATTACGTTCTCCTGCGGTAATCGCGTGCTTGATTTGATTTAAGCTTTGATAAAGCTGGCTTGCTTCAGTGCGTTCTAAGGATGTTAGATAGCTATTCCGGGAGCTGAACGCAAGCCCATTTTTTAGCCGGATTGTTTCACCGGCTAAGATCGTTATCGGTAGATTCAATTGTTCAACCATATCGCGAACCAGATGTAACTGCTGATAATCTTTCTTACCAAATACGGCAACATGGGGTTGAACAATGTTGAATAACTTGAGCACGACAGTCGTAACCCCTCTAAAAAAACCAGGGCGGAACGCCCCTTCTAAAGTATCGGCCAGCGCAGGAAGTAGCAGTTGAAATGTTTGGGGTGCGGGGTAGATCGTTTTTTCATCGGGTAGAAAAACAATATCAACCCCTGCTTCTTTTAGTAGCGCAAAATCATTCTGTAAGGTACGGGGATATCGATCAAAATCTTCGTGAGGCGAGAATTGTAAGCGATTTACAAATAAACTGACTACCGTACAGCGTGCATGCTGTTGTGTAATGGTGACGAGTGATAAGTGTCCTTCGTGTAAATTCCCCATGGTAGGAACGAATCCAATCGATTGCTCAGGCTTAAGTCTTGTTCTGAGTACCGAAATATCGGAAATTATTTCCATCACGATTGGCGATCAAAGAAATGCGAGCAAATAGTGCTTTAGTTTTTAGAAGCTATGCTCAGCACCTGGATATTGGCCAGTTTTCACTTCTTCAACGTAGCGTTCAATGGCAGCTTGTATACTGCTTGCTTCACTCATAAAATTTTTAACGAAGCGAGGTTTGTTTCCGGGGTAGATTCCAAGCATATCGTGTAGGACGAGTACTTGGGCCGAGCAATCGATGCCTGCACCGATCCCAATGGTAGGAATCGATAGTTCACGTGTGATTTTACTAGCAAGCGAAGCCGGGATCGTTTCTAACACTACCATTGCTGCTCCGGCTTCTTGCAATACCATGGCATCATTGAATAATTGCTCTGCTTCATTTGTTGTTCTACCTTGAACTTTATATCCACCGAGCTGGTGGACACTTTGTGGCATCAAACCGATATGCCCACAAACGGGAATGCCACGACGGGTCAGAAAATCAACGGTTTCAGCCATAATTTGCCCACCTTCAATTTTCACCATTTGCGCGCCAACCGATACTAAACGAGCCGCGTTGACGAAAGTTTCTTCAGGAGAGACTTGCGAAGAGCCGAAGGGCATATCAACCATAATGAATGCTTTATTTGAGCCGCGCACGACGCATTGGGTATGGTAAATCATATCATCCAAGGTGACCGATAATGTATGGTCATGTCCTTGTAAAACACTGCCCAGTGAGTCCCCAACCAGCAAAATATCGATACCGACATTCTCAAGTAAGTGAGCAAAGGTCGCATCATAGCAAGTGAGCACCGCTATTTTTTTACCTTCCGCGTACATTCTTTGTAATGTGTCTCGTGTTGTTCTCATATGTTCTTCTAATTAATGGATTTCGCTACAACTAAAATATTCTATTGCGCCACGCATTTGACTAATTTGCTGAAGTAGTAAATTAAAATCCTTGGTGTTGTTAGCAAAATTGAGATTTTCACTATTCACAATCAAAATAGGGGCTTTTTTATATTGATGGAAGAATTGTGTATAACTATTGGTCAATTTCCAAAGATAATCTTCTGTGATGGCTTTCTCAAACGCATGATTTCTTCGCTTGACCCGTTCAATGAGTATTTCAGGCGAGGCCTGTAAATAGATGATTAAATCGGGATTGGGTGCTTGTGGCTGTATATGCTGGTAAATTTTTTGATAGATCGCATATTCTGAGCTGGATAACGTGAGTTTGGCAAATAGCTGATCCTTTTCCAGTAAAAAATCACCAATTAACGGTTTATTAGATAGATTGGTTTCTATTAATTGCTTGAATTGATCAGTTCGCTGCAGTAGAAAGGTTAATTGAGTGGGTAATGCGTAACGAGCAATATCGTGGTAGAAATTTTCGAGAAAAGGGTTTTCGGTCGGTTTCTCTAATAGGGTGGCACAGTTGAAATAGTTAGCCATGTTTTGAGCAAGGCTGGACTTGCCAACACCGATAGGTCCTTCAATGACGATATAGCGGTATTTACCTAACAGCATGATTATGTGAGTCGTTCCAGTTTTTGTTGATTACATTGATTTAATAATTCTGAAGCTAACCCAATCCCAGGAATAACGCTATCGTTTTCGATTTCTACGAGTGGTCGAAGTACAAAAGCGCGTTGATGCATTCTGGGGTGGGGGACTATCAAATTTTTTTCACGATATTGCAAGTTATCATATAACAATAGATCTAGATCCAGTATACGCGCTGCATTGGGATAAGTACGTATACGCCCGCTGTTTTCTTCAATCGCTAAGAGTTGTGCGAGTAACGCCTGCGGTTGAAGTGATGTTTTAACTTTTACCACAGCATTAATATAATCCGGTTGATTCGGGGCATCGATTGGGGCGCTGCTGTAAAGTGACGATTGTTTTAAAAGGCAGATCTCTGGAAGTCCGGCAAGATGAGCGAGCGCCTGATTAATTTGCAAAATGGGATTCTCAAGATTACTGCCCAACCCAATAAAGGCGATATGATTCGATTTAATTTTCTCCAATGACTGGGGAATCTTTGAGTTGTTCATTGTTATGTGCAATTGATTTTCGTTTTCGGGTGTTGCGTTTGCGTTTTTTAACAGGCGTTTCTTTGATAAGCATCGACTCTCTATTGGCTGGGCTGGCGTGTTGGAATGCATGCCACCATTCGGCGATTTCTTTATCAATCTCACCACTTTCACAGCGTAACCATAAGAAATCATAGGCTGCTCGAAACCGTGGATGCTCTAACAGACGGAATGGTCTGGTTCCTGAGCGTGACTGGAAGCGTGGCTGCAATGTCCAGATATCGTAAATCATGGAATCAAACCGTCTCGGCATTGCGATCTGGGCACGTTGTGTCGATAGTGTTTCGGTCATGGCTTGATGAAGTGCCGGTATCGGTTTTTCATCCAGTGCTAATCGTCGATTCCAAGCAGCGAGTGTTTCATGCCAGAGTAGGATCGCAAACATGAATCCAGCGGAAACTGGCTTGTTTTGTTGGATTCTTTCATCCGTATTTTTGAGGGCTATCGAAATAAAGCGCTCGCCAAGCGGTTGTTCTAGGACGATGTCGAGTATGGGCAGTAAACCATGGTGTAGGCCACGTTTGCGCAGATCGATCAGGCATGCCAAAGAATGGCCAGATAATAATAGTTTTAATATTTCATCGAATAAACGTGCAGAAGGAACATTTCGTAGGAGGGGAGCTAAGTCACCAATTGGCGCTGCAGTTATTTCATCGAGCTGAACGTTAAGCTTGGCGGCTAATCGAACGGCACGTAGCATGCGTACCGGATCTTCTCGGTAACGTTGCTCAGGATTACCAATGATTCGTAAACACCTTGCTTGAATGTCTTGATAGCCATTCAAATAATCAAGAATTTCTTCTGTGGCCGGATTATAGAGCAGCGCGTTCATCGTGAAATCACGGCGCAGCACATCTTCTTCTTGGCTACCGAAAATATTATCATGGAGCAAGCGTCCATGGGGGTCAGCAGGGTTGGGTGCCATCATGCCTGCATCGTTATCAGCACTATAATTTGCACGAAATGTCGATACCTCAACGATTTCATCGCCAAACATCACATGGACCAGGCGAAATCGTCTTCCAATGATTCGCGATCTGCGAAATAATCCTCTGACTTCTTCGGGCATTGCATTCGTTGCAATATCGAAATCTTTAGGCTTAATATCAAGTAACAGATCACGGATAGCTCCCCCGACGATGTAGGCTGAATATCCAGCTTGCTGGAGTGCAAGGGTAACTTTTAAGGCACTGGCACTGATCTGGTTCCGTGTTATGCCATGCTGTTTACGTGAAATTCTACAAAGTGTTGGAGGTAGGACATCCTGGCTCGATGGAGTAACTGCCCGAGTGAAGAAGCGCTTAATAAATTTACGTATCATTACAAGATGCTAAAAGTATCATTGGATATTATACACTGAGCAGCGTATCAGTAACGAAGACTTAAGGGATGTTAATGTAATGCTTGAAAAAAGCGATAGGGCATTGATAAAGCTTATCTAAATTCAACTGGGTCAACATCATTTCTTTAGGTCCGCTTAGTGCATTGCCATCGCTAAACATCATCAAGATGTGATCCCCGAAGTGGTTTAGCCAATTGATATCATGCAGAACCATCACCACTGCACAATTTTGTTCGGAAATGTTTTTAAATAAGGTCATGATATGGAGTTGATGTCGTATATCGAGGTGCTGCAGCGGTTCATCTAACAAAAAGTATTGAGGGGATTGTGCTAACAACTGAGCAATACGAACACGTTGACGTTCCCCGCCTGAAAGGGTATTGAAAAATCGATTGGCAAGCGACTCTAATGCGTGAGTTTTAAGGATTTGATCGACTATCGTATGATCCGTATGACTCCATCCGGATAACGACTTTTTGTAAGGGTGACGACCCAGTAGAATATACTCTCTAACCCTTCCCCAAAATTCTGGCATTTCTTCTTGTAGTAAAATTCCAATTTGTTGCGCAAGCATCGGTTGATGAATTTTTTCTAGCGGTTTTTCTTGTAACGTGATAGTTCCGCTATTTTCCATCCGAAGTCGACTCATCGTCTGTAATAGTGTAGATTTTCCGCAACCATTCTCTCCCAAGATGATCCAAAATTCTCCAGGTTTGATCGTAAAATTAAGTGGCCCGCAGAGTACTCTGTCTGATTGTTGGAGATTGAGGTTATGAACAGATAGCATTGAGTATTGTAATGGTTAATGCTAAAGAATAGTTTGTATGGGGAAAAATGGTGAATACTTGAAGTTCAATTCAGTTGTTAGAAATATTTTCAATTAATAATTATCCAAATGGATAATTATTAATTGAAATAATTCCTTATTAAAATATAGAATTCGAAAATTATGCTTAATTATTTGAGTATTTTTAATCTTTCTAAAGATTGTTAATATTGCTTTTATAGGCTGATATATGGTATCTAGTTGTTTTGCAGTAAGTAATAGTAAACTTTGGGCTATTGAATAGTAACTCAGGAAGTAGCTTAGCTAAGTGTGAGGTTTTGGTGGTTTTGTATCATTTATGTTGTGTAAGTGAAATTTTTTCATTCTAAGCAAATACTAAAAAATATGGTATCTCGTAAAAAACAACCTGATTCTTCTAAAAAATCTGAAAAACAAGAGATTCACGAAGTTCCAGCTGGTGAATACATGTGCGCGGCACAGCTGGCTTTTTTTCGAGAAAGGCTTGAAAGCGAGAAGCAAGCGCTTCTTGAGAATGCTCAAAAGACCCTTGAATCGATCCAAAATACTGAACCTGGCGCTGATCCTAATGATCGAGCAAGTACAGAAGAAGAGTATTTGTTAGAGTTCAAAGTCAGGGATCGTGAACGTAAATTGCTTAGAAAAATTGAAGATGCGCTTAAGCGAATCGAAGATGGAACTTATGGCTGGTGTGAAGAAACTGGTGAACCAATCGGTATTCCGCGGTTATTGGCAAGGCCCACTGCTTCGCTATGTATTGAAGCCCAGGAACGCCACGAGCAAACTGATAAGCTTTATGAACATTGATACTTGTCTTAGCTATACTAACGTGGTTAGATAATTGGTTTTACATCACGCAATAAAAAACCCCACCAGTTTTTACACTGGTGGGGCCAACTCACGTTAATAGGAATTTCATGAAAAATTTCTTTCCCATGAAAGACTAAGTACGGTTTAATCGAGGGAATCTTTATAGCAATCATATTCCCAATAAATGGTAGTAATTTCCAGTAAATCGATCGCTGGTTAGTTTTGTTTTTGAGTGATCGGTCAGGTCAATTTATAGTTATTTCTGGCAGTGAATACGGTAAGGTTAGGCGGTGTATAATCGGTCCTTGCAAGCTTTTCCACTGAATACTCGAATTCCATATATCGATTGGGATGACAGCTAAAGCTTCAAAAATACCTTCAGCAATTCTTACAGCGTTTACGATCATGCCGCAGGCCTGGTTACCTAATGATTCGCTATATAGGGGATCACCGGCAGCAACCGTTTCAGTGGTTTCGATGCGGATCAGTGTCATGCGACGCTTTAATTTGCCTAGATATTGGGTGCGAGCTACGATTTCCTGTCCCGGATAACAACCTTTCTGAAAACTGATTCCACCAATGAGATCCATGTTTACCATTTGTGGTATAAATTGTTCCTGAGTTTCGGTAGAGATTGTCGGAATACCTGCTTGGATATCGAGCCACTGCCAATAGGATAGACTTACCCAGGATGTCGCTTTATCAAAATACGCTTTGAGCTGATTGCCTTGCTCAAAAGGTGCAATCATTTCAAAGCGATTGGGTCCCAGGCAGATTACGGTTATACCCGCTACTTGTGCGACGCTTAAACGAGATTCCGGCATTGCTAATGTTGGCAAACTTTTTTCAATCAAAGAGTGCGCTTGACTACCTACAATTCCCAGCCGGATTGATTCCGCGCTATAGTCCACTAATTTTACTTTGGCCCGCAGCACATACATGGATAGCCGTTTAACGATTTTGTCTAGAATGGTGCGTGGCATTTGCATGTACCAAGCTTCTCCTGTGTGATCAGCCGCAAGGATAAAATTGGCAAGAATGCGTCCCTTCGGTGAACAGTAACAACCATGCTGAGCTTGAGTTGGCGTAACTTTCAGAACATCACAGCTCAATTGTCCTTGCAGAAATGTTAAAGTATCTTCGCCAGTAAAGCGGATGATCCCCAAGTCTGAAAGATCAACAACCCCTTTCTCTATCAGTATTTTTTGTAGATCGAGCAGATTTTCATTAATAGATGGATTTAGTTCATTCATTACTGCAATTTTTTAATCTAATGCGATGGATGAGTTAACGATACACCTCAAATCTTCCCAGCAGTTGACGCTAATGTTTTCGGTTGCTCATATGGGTTGCATCATTATCATTGCGCTGCTGGATGGCTCGATAGTGCTGAAGGCAAGTGGAATGCTATTGCTTGTGCTGAGCTTGATTTACTATATCCGGCTATATGCATTACTTCAATCACCCAACGCCATCGTCTCGTTTTATCTATCAGACCATTCCACTTGTATTACTCAAACGCGATCAGGGCGGCAGCTACACTGGTATATCCAGGGCAGTAGCTTTGTGACTCCTTATTTGACTGTGCTCAGTTTGGAATCGGATCAATCGTTTTTTGATCGCAGTATTGTCATTTTTCCAGATAGTATCAACGCCGAACAGTTCCGCCAACTCAGAGTCTGGCTCCGATGGAAATGGAAAGATACTGATTCTCTAGAATGATCCAACACACCATAACGTTGCACACTAACTCATAACAAGCGCGTGCAACGTTTAAATGATGATACAACCAAACTAACCAAATATACCGATGATTTTACCCACGAGTTTTTCAAGCAAGGGCTGTAATACCCCTAAAAAATTGTCATGATGCAAAATGCCAATAATCAGCATTAAAATACCGCCGATAACTAAACCCCGTTTGAGTCCCCATGCAATATTGGCTGAAGCGGGCAGACGATAATAAGGAGGATTGGAAGAAGAAAACAACATTTTGAACAAGGCGAGCACTACGCCAAATAATGCAAACCCAAAAAATAATTTGAGTGATAGCGATAACTTTGCACCCAGTCCTTCTGCTACTAACTCAATTGCAGAGAATCTTAAAAAAATAATGATAATGAGCAACAGCAATAGCGAATTCCAAAAGCCCCCAAATCGCGCTCTCATCTCCGTTTCGAAGTTCATCTATTCCCTCCCGTGAAAAATTGAAATGGCCTTAAATTTAACTGTTTTTTAATTTTTTTCAGATTCAATTTTCTGAAGGAATGATGGTATCACGGTCTAAAGTAAAATTGCTTTTACAACTTAAAAATTGCTAGCGTTGTTAAGTTAATAGTTCTCTCTGAACACCCCAAGATTCTTCATAAATCAATTGAAAATAAAGCATTAATTGATACTGCTTAACTTCAATGAATTAAATCTTCAAGAAATGCGTGGCAATTTTTAGCGACTGCAACCGTCAATTTGACCTATATTCATGCTCACGATTGTCAGGAAATTTTACACATCACTTTTGTTAATGCAGTGTTATGCCTAGGTGCGACAATTTGTTGCACCTAGATGTATTGACAAATTATATATGTTCATATTTTGATCATTCATGACTCAAAAAACGTCGGTTTTTTTTACAGATAGAGTTCG